>Ga0209831_1001740_pt1 | contig 19532 bp, 17 predicted proteins | sample Maine_Asex4_meta_FD_187451 | JGI IMG/M metagenome (GOLD analysis project Ga0209831, IMG submission 187451) | Marine algal microbial communities from Maine, USA - Maine_Asex4_metaG (SPAdes) (version 2) | ecosystem: Host-associated > Algae > Red algae > Unclassified | place: Maine, USA | collected...
CAGGGCGCGACCAGCGGAAAGGTGACGCCGGAATAGCCCGTCTCGGCCCAGCCGAAGCCCATGCCTTCCCACAGCATCCGCGTGATCTTGGCGACGTTGGAGTTCGCATCCGGGTCGCTGGCCCCGCGCCCGATGACGACGAGGCAGACGTCGTGGTTGGGCATCTCGCCATGCTCGGCATTGGCGCGGGCGACGGCCTCGCGGACGCGCTCTCCGGCGGCGGCGATCATCTTGGGGTCGACGCCCAGTTCTCGGCCATAGTGGATCTTGATGTCGTGCTTCTTGGCGTAGGTGTTGAGCACGGTCGGGATGTCGTTCTTGGCGTGCCCGGCGGCGAAGAGCATGCCCGGCACGGCAAGGATTTCGTCGCATCCCTGCTCGCGCAGGCTGTCCAGCCCGTCGCGGATGACAGGGTTGGCGAATTCTAGATAGCCGTACTCGACCGGCCAGTCGGGGAAGCGTTCGCGCAGGCGTGTCGAGACTACCGCGAACTCGTCGACCGCCGCCTGCGAGCGCGACCCGTGGCCGCAGACCATCACGCCATATTTGGTCATGCGGGGCACTCCCCGGGTTCGGAGGCGTCCTCCGGCTCCTCGGCTTCGGGCGTATCGCCCTTGCCCAGCCATCCGGCGAGGATGCCCGCCCCGGCGATCAGGCCCAGCCCGATCCAGTGACCGTGCCCGGCCACCTCGCCCAGATGGCCGATATGCGCGCGCGCGGGCGCGGCGGCCTGCGCGGCGATGAGCGTGGCGAAGAAGACGTGTCGCGTCATGGCGGTTCCCCCCATGCGCGCGATTCCCGGAAGGTGCCGCGCGCCCACGAGAGGCGCATGGCACGGCAGGCCCGCCTCTCGCCCCCCGGGATGGGTCGGGCGTCCCTGAGACGGCTCCGGTCGGCCTCCGGTGAAAAGGCGCACTGTTCCGTGGCGCTTTCCTTACGCCTGCGCTAGAGGGGTCGCAAACGAAATTCCGACATACGGGGCCACACATGGCGACCACCATCTTCGTCTGCGACACCTGCCGCCACTCGGTCGAGGAGAAGGTCCACGACGGCAAGACGGGCGGCGAGAGGCTGGCCGAACACGTCGAGGATATCGCGCGAGGCGACGCGGACGTGACCGTCGAGCGCATCTCCTGCCTCATGGGATGCGAGCGGCACTGCAACGTCTCGGTCGCGGCGCCGGGCAAGCTGACCTACGTCATCGGGCGATTCGTGCCGGAGCGGGACGCGGCGGAGGCCATCGTCGACTACGCGCGCCTGCATGCCGGGGCCGAGACGGGGCGCGTGCCGTTCAAGCAGTGGCCGCAGGGCGTGAAGGGGCATTTCGTCGCGCGCATCCCGGCGCCCGGCGTGCCGCGGGCGTGACGGTCGCGGGCGTCTCGCTCGTCCTCGGCGGCGCGCGGTCGGGCAAGACGGCGCGGGCGCTGGCGCTGGCGGCGACCCCGCCGCATGTCTACCTCGCCACGGCACAGGCGCTGGACGGCGAGATGGAGGCGCGGATCGCGGCCCACAGGCTGGAGCGCGGGGCGACGTGGGAAGTGGCGGAGGAGCCGCTGGAGATTGCCGCCGCCCTCCGCGCGGTCGCGGACCCGGCGACGACCGTGCTGGTCGATTGTCTGACGCTGTGGCTCTCCAACCTCATGCACCATGGCCGCGACATCGAGGCGGAGACGACCCGCCTGATCGAGGCGCTGGGCGAGGCGCCGAACCGCGTGATCCTCGTCTCCAACGAGATCGGCCTCGGCCTCGTGCCGATGGAGAAGCTGTCGCGCGATTTCCGCGACGCGCAGGGGCGGCTGAACCAGCGCATCGCCGCCGCCGCGACCCATGTGGAGTTCGTCACCGCCGGTCTGCCGCTGACGCTCAAGGGCGACCGGCACCCATGACTCTCGCCCTCATGATCCAGGGCTGCGGCTCGAATGTCGGCAAGTCGATGCTGGTCGCCGGGCTGGCCCGGGCCTGTGCCAATCGCGGCATGACGGTCGCGCCCTTCAAGCCCCAGAACATGAGCAACAACGCCGCCGTCACCGAAGACGGGGGCGAGATCGGGCGGGCGCAGGCGCTCCAGGCGCTGGGCGCGCGGATGCCGACGAGCGTGCACATGAACCCCGTCCTCCTCAAACCCGAGACGGAGCGCGGGGCGCAGGTGGTGGTGCAGGGCACCCGCCTGCGCCACGCCACTGCGCGCGACTACACGGCGCTGAAACCGACCCTGATGCGCGCCGTCCTCGACAGCTTCGCGCGGGTATCCGCACGGGCCGATATCGTGCTGGTCGAGGGGGCGGGCAGTCCGGCGGAGATCAATTTGAGGGCTGGCGATATCGCCAATATGGGCTTTGCGGAGGCGACCGGGGTGCCGGTGGTGCTGGTCGGCGATATCGACCGGGGCGGCGTGATCGCGCAGGTGGTGGGGACCAAAGCGGTGCTCGACCCCGCCGATGCCGCGCGAATCGGCGGCTTCGTCATCAACAAGTTCCGGGGCGATGTGTCTCTCTTCGACGACGGCTATCGCATGATCGAGGAGCGGACGGGCTGGCCCGGTTTCGGGACCGTGCCGTGGTTCGCCGATGCCGGGCGCCTGCCCGCCGAGGACGCGTCGGATCTGCGCGCGCCCGTGCACCATGGTGCGCTGAAGATCGCCTGTCTCCAGCTCTCGCGCATCGCCAATTTCGACGACCTCGACCCCCTGCGCGCCGAACCCGGCTGCACGGTCGAGATGGTCGCGCCGGGTCAGGCCATCCCCGGCGATGCCGCGCTCGTCATCGTGCCGGGCAGCAAGTCGACGCGCGGGGATCTCGCCTATCTGAGGGCGCAGGGGTGGGATATCGATCTGGCCGCCCATCACCGCCGGGGCGGTCGGATTCTGGGCATCTGCGGCGGGTACCAGATGCTGGGCCGCACCATCGCCGACCCGGACGGGATCGAGGGGGCGGCGGGGGTGTCGGAGGGATTGGGCCTCCTCGATGTCGATACGGTGATGACGCCGAAGAAATCCCTGACCCGCGTCAATGCCCGCCACCCGGCCAGCGGCACCGACCTGACGGGCTACGAAATCCATATCGGCGAGACGACGGGGACCGATCGCGCGCGCCCGATATTCGAGGTGGCGGGCGCGCCGGAAGGGGCCGTCTCGCCCGGCGGCACCGTGTCGGGCACCTATCTGCACGGCATGTTCTCGGGCGATGCCTTTCGCGCGGCTTTCCTGTCCCGACTCGGCGCGCGGGGGGGAGAGACGGGTTACGCGGCGGGGGTCGACGCCACGCTCGACGCGCTGGCCGTGCATCTCGAAACCCATCTTGATATCGATCGCCTCCTGTCACTCGCGCGTGAAGGGGGTTGATACGCCTTCCCCCCGGCCCATTCCTTTGGCAAAGACGCCCCGACCCCCGACCCCCGCTCCCTGACCCCTGGCGCCCCGCATGCGATACGATCCCCTCCGGCCCTTCGGGACCGCCGACCCCCGCGCGATGCCCCGCGTCATCGGCCAGATCGGCCAGACGCTCGACGGGCGCGTGGCGACGCCGTCGGGCAAGTCGCTCTACATCAACGGTCGCTGCGCGCTGGAGCATCTGCACCGCCTGCGCGCGGGGGTCGAGGCGGTGGTGGTCGGCGTGGGAACCGTGCTCGCCGACGACCCGCGCCTGACCGTGCGCCTGTGCGAGGGGACCAGCCCCGTGCGCGTGATCGTCGATCCGCTGGGCCGCGCGCCGCCCGATGCGCGCTGCCTGACCGACGGATCGGCGCGCACGCTCCTTCTCAACCGCGAGGGGAGCGCGGAGCCGGGGGAGAGCCGCATCGTCGTGCCGCCCGCGCCCGACGGCACGCTCCCGCCCTCCGCCATCCTCGCGGCACTGGCACGGCGCGGCCTGCGCCGCGTGCTGATCGAGGGGGGGCCGACGACGCTGTCGCATTTCATCGGGGCCGGGGTCGTCGACGACCTGCACGTCATGGTCGCGCCCAAGATCTTCGGCTCGGGCCGTCCGGGCATCGTCCTGCCCCCCATCGACGCGCTGGACGAGGCGCTCGACCCGCCGATGCGGACATACCTGTTCGACGATGGCGACGTTCTCTTCCAATGCGACCTGAGTGGGGCGCGGGGGCGAGGCTGACCCTTTCTCGCGGCGGCATCTTAGGCTATCGTCGGGAGGCGAAACCGGGGAGAGACGCCATGACCGCCGACCGCTACACGTTTATCCAGAAAGTCCTGCACTGGATCATCGCGCTGGCCGTCATCGGCGCGCTGGGCGCGGGGGCGGCGCTCGACTGGCTCGGCAACGGGGCGCTCAAGAACCAGATGTACGCGCTGCATAAAGCGACGGGGATGCTGATCCTCGGGCTGATGATCGCGCGCGTCGCCATGCGCCTCGTCTTCGGTGCCCCGCCCCTGCCGGTCGAGACGCCGACATGGCAGAAGAGGGCGGCGGGGGCCTCGCACCTCGCGCTCTACGCCCTGATCCTCGCGATGCCGGTGGTCGGTTGGGCCGCGACGAGTGCGTTTCCCGCGCCCATCCCGTTCTTCGGCCTGTTCGACGTGCCGCCCCTCATCGGCGCCGACCGCGACCTGTCGAAGCAGCTTTTCTGGATCCACGGCGTCATGGGCAAGGCGATCTTCGCCATCGTGGCGATCCACATCGGGGCGGCGCTGCACCACGGGCTGGTCAAGAAGGACGGGGTCTTGCGGCGCATGTGGTTCTGACCTTCCGAAGTGAATGTCGTCCGATTTAGCCACTTTAAGTGTACGGCGTCGATCATTTAAGACAAAATTTCCACGTTTACTTGATATAAATCTTACAATTTAAATCAACATCAATGGCTATTGTATAGCTTACCCCGTGCAAGCAACAGTCAGCGGTGTGAACATGCGTTATCTTATCCTCGTCGGCCTTCTCTTCACCTTCACCACGCCCGCAATGGCCGATAGTCGTCAGGCCGTCGCCACCATCGGGTCGCTGATCGCGGCGGAGCGGTTCTGCGGTCTGGAATACGACGACGACATGATCACCGTCTGGGTGGATGACCGCGTTCACCACTCCGACCGCAATTTCTTCAACAGGCTCGACACGGTGATCGTGCAGAACGAGCGCCGTCAGCACGCGATGAGCGGCGCCGCGCGCCGGGCGCATTGCAGCACCGTCTTCGCCACCGCGAACCATTACGGCTTCCTCGAAGACGGCGGCGGTCGCTCGCCCTCGGTGGCCTATGCCAGCAGCCGCCAGCGCCGCGCCACCCGCTGAGGCGCCGCCGCGAAGCGTCAGTTGCCCTGCGACTTGGCAAGGGCGTCGAAAGCCATCAGCGTTTCCAGCACGCTGCGCATCCGGTCGAGCGGGATCATGTTCGGCCCGTCCGACGGGGCCTTGTCCGGGTCCTCATGCGCCTCGATGAACACCGCCGCGATGCCCAGCGACACGGCGCAGCGCGCGAGCAGGGGGGCCATCTCCCGGTCCCCGCCCGATGAGCCGCCGAGGCCCCCGGGCTGCTGCACCGAATGGGTCGCGTCGAAGACGACCGGGCATGCACACTGCGCCTTCATCGTCGGGATCGAGCGCATATCGGCCACGAGGGTATTGTAGCCGAAACTGACCCCCCGCTCGGTCGCCCAGACGTTCCCGTTACCCGCCTCGCGCACTTTATTGACCACGTTCTTCATGTCCCACGGGGCGAGGAACTGGCCTTTCTTGACGTTCACCGCCTTGCCCGTCTTCGCCGCCGCCACGAGCAGGTCGGTCTGACGGCACAGGAACGCGGGGATTTGCAGCACGTCGCAGACTTCGGCCACCGGTGCGCAATGCTCGATCTCGTGCACGTCGGTCACGCAGGACAGGCCGAGCGTGTCGCGGATCTCGGCGAAGACCGGCAGCGCGCCCTCCAGCCCGATGCCCCGCTTGCCGTTGATCGAGGTGCGGTTCGCCTTGTCGTAGCTGGCCTTGAAGATCAGCGGCATCCCCAGATCGTCGCAAATCTCCTTCAGCCCCCCGGCCATCATCAGCGCATGGTCGCGCGTCTCCATCTGGCAGGGTCCGGCGATGAGCGTCAGGGAGGCGTCGTTGGCGATGGGGGGGAGAGTCATGCGCGGAGATCTTCTAGGAAACGGTCAAGGTCGCGTGCTACATTGCTTTCTTTATGATCTTTGATCGAAGTCATCAAAGAATTCAGACTATCATAAATGTGTTCATTATAGTCTGCTCGTGCGCTGACTTCATCTAGCCTGTTGCCTTGATTGTCAAAAATCAACAACTCTAAAGAAAATGCACCGCTCAAAATATTCATCGGCTTCAGATTGTTTTGATTTATGCGCACTCCCATAGCATTTGGTTGAGCATAGTACCCACCATCACCAGTGGCTTCCCATTCCAAGCGGCCACTTTCTGTAGCGGAGATAAGATTTCTAATTACCTCTAGTCTTTTATTCTCAAGAACTTGCTTATCAACGTTTGACAATTTCTACCTCCATCTCCTGTTGAGCGTTACCGTATATCTTTGAAAGAACTTCTATTTGCTTGTCTACATTTCTGCTCACCTTTGCCCTATCAAGTTCTCCGCCATTTTCTTCCAATACACCTGCTTCGCAAGTTGCCGCGATGTTGCGGATATCAATCGAAAACCGAGTGCTTTTTGTTCCGCGTACCATACGATCTGCTTCATCGAATTTTTCGCCAAGTTCAGCCGCCTTGGATAACAGGTCGTCGCACCGTTCGAGTGCATGATCCCAGTTCTCGTTTCTGACTGCCCGTCGAAGAGCTTCTGCCGAAATTCTAAGCTTCGAGACTTCTTCAGAAAATCTGACTGTTCGAATCTGCTCTTGCGTTGTTTTCGCAACGCTTCTCGCTGTTTGCGCTGCTATCAATGCGAACAAGGATGCGATCAGACTCAAGATCCCAACTACCCGATCAAAAGTCACATTATCGACAATCCATGTCCACATCTTGGCATGTCTTCCTATCACAACTTAGGACATAGTTCAGGCCCCGCCCCTATTCGCTGGCGAGCATGCCGCGCGCGAGTTGCAGCAGGGTGTCGGCATAGACGAAATTTCCCTGGGTGCACAGGTGTTCGGCGATGCGGATCAGGTCTTCGGCCTCGGCCATCGTCTTCTTGCCGATGGTCGCGTCGCCCTGGGCGCCCCTGGCGTCCTCGACGGCGCGCAGGCAGGTTTTCTTGTCCTTGACCGTCTGCGCCATGACGGGGGCGGTGGTCAGGAGGGTGAGGGCGGTGAGGGCGAGGGCGATCTTTTTCATGGGGTGTCTCCATCAGGGGCGGCGTTGCCGCGATGCTAGGACAGTTTTACCGCGACGGATAGCCTCAGTTCGATGGAGAAAACCGCAGCGACAGACAGGACATGCCCCCGTCGACCAGCGCCGCCTGCTCGTTGGGCAGTTCGACCAGCGCATACCCCGTCTCGCGCAGCCGCGCCGCCGTCTTCGGAAACCCCGCCGGGAACAGGACGACCCCGTTGAAGCGCACGCAGTTGGCACAGGCCTCCTCCCCCGCCGCCACCGGAATGACGCGGTATCCCTCGAAGCAGCCCGACGCGGCCAGCCGGTCGGTCGCCAGCACCGTCCCGCCGTCCAGCAATCCGCAATCGGTCTTGAAATGCAGCACGTCGGCGGGCGTGGCGAGTTGGCGGACGGTGTGGCCCCATGGCTCCACGATGGCGCGGAGCGATGCGACCCCGGCGGCATCGGTGCGGGCGGACAGGCCGACGAGGATTTCGCTCTCCGTCACGAGGATATCGCCGCCCTCGATATACCCGTCCTCCACCGCCTCGACCCGCGCGTACAGGTCGCGCAGGGTCGGCGCCATCGCCGCCGCCTCGCCCAGCCGCGAAGGCGCGCCGGGGCGCAGCACGACGGCCCCCTCGGGCAGGCAGAGCGCCGCATCCTCGACGAAGACGGAATCGGGGAAGTCCTCCAGCGCGGGCAGGGCGACCACCTCGGCCCCCGCCTCGCGCAGCGCGGCGACATAGGCGGCGTGGTCGGCGGCAAACCGCGCCGCATCCGGCGATCCCGCATCGACGGCGCGCAGGCCGTCCGTCACGCTCGCGGCGGGCGCGCGCACGATGGCATGGGTGAAGTCGGTGGCCTTGCTCATCTGTCCGCTCCCCTTGCGCCAAACGACGCGCACGTCATTTCGGGCTTGACCCTCTCCCTAGCCTTCGCTACGCAAACGGTCCAGACGTTAAGGAAATCGAATATGACGATTCTCGTAGTAGGTGTGCGCATCGTGGCCCGGACGGTATAACCGCTCCGCCGACGATGCGCTGTTCAGGTCCCGCCGGGGCCTTTTTTTATGCCTGAACGGTGCGACGACGATCGGCTGGGAAGAAGACAACATGAGGACAGACGACCCCTATCGACGATATCGGCAAGGTCTTGCCCCGCCACCGGGCGGTTGATGTCCGGAACCGGGTTCAGGCATCGCGGTATCGAAGTCGTGGTGGATGCGACCCTTCCGGCCGAGTTCGACATGGCGGGATTCCAGCTTTCGGAGACCTTCGCCCGGAACCTCGTGCATCAGCTTCGGACCGTCACGTTCTCCGCAGCGGATCGATGCCACGGCATCGTCAGGATCCGCGAGATTGACGGATATGACGTCTTGTTTGTCGTGGGCCGGGAAGAGAAGACTGTCGTGATCACCGTGGGGGGCGTTCTGATCGCCGAAAGCAGGTCGACGACGCAGGAATTGATGCAACGAGCCAATGCGATCGCGACGTTGCGCGGCGCCTTGGGCATCTGAGGGGTGAAGATATGAAGGATGACGTGTCGAGAGACGACTTTCTGTCGATGGATGAAGACTCGAAAATGCAGGTGCGCGTACAGGCTCTGGCGCGCGCCGTCGTCGATCAGGAGATCCTGACCGGAAACGAAGACTTGAACGCGCTGCAAGATGGGTTGGATCGCGCATCCAACACCGAGAAGACCGATACAAGGAAAAGATCCATGCCCACCTCCCCCAAGTCCAGCACCATGACCGGCGCCGAGATCGTCATCAAATCGCTGATCGATCAGGGTGTGGAAGTCGTCTTCGGCTATCCGGGCGGCGCGGTGCTTCCCATCTATGACGAACTGTTCAAGCAGCACCAGATCGAGCATGTCCTCGTCCGCCACGAGCAGGGCGCGACCCATGCCGCCGAAGGCTACGCCCGCTCGACCGGCAAGCCCGGCGTCGTCCTCGTCACCTCCGGCCCCGGTGCGACCAATGCGGTCACGGGGTTGCAGGATGCGCTGATGGATTCGATCCCGCTGATCTGCCTGACCGGTCAGGTTCCGACCTTCATGATCGGCAACGATGCGTTTCAGGAGGCCGACACCATCGGCATCACCCGCCCCTGCACCAAGCATAACTGGCTGGTGAAGGACACGGATGACCTCGCCGAAACGATGCACCAGGCGTTCTACGTCGCCACCAACGGGCGCCCCGGCCCGGTCCTGATCGATATCCCCAAGGATGTGCAGTTCGCATCCGGCAAATACGTCGGCCCGCGCAATATCAAGCCGACCGCCTATCAGCCCCGGGTCAAGGGCGATTCGGCGGCGATCCAGGCGGCGGTCGAGATGATCGAGGGGGCCAAGCGCCCGCTGTTCTATACCGGCGGCGGCGTCATCAATTCCGGCCCCCACGCGTCGCAGCTCCTGCGCGACCTGATCGAGGCGACGGGCTTTCCGGTCACGTCGACGCTCATGGGGCTGGGCGCGTATCCGGCATCGGGCGACAAGTGGCTCGGGATGCTGGGGATGCACGGGTCCTACGAGGCGAACTGGGCGATGCACGATTGCGACGTGATGATCTGCGTCGGTGCGCGCTTCGATGACCGGATCACCGGGCGGCTCGATGCCTTCGCGCCCAAATCCAAGAAGATCCACATCGATATCGACCCCTCCTCGATCAACAAGAACGTCCGCGCGGATGTGCCCATCGTCGGCGATGTCGGCCACGTCCTCGAAGACATGACCCGCATCTTCCGCTCGCGCGGGGCCAAGACGAACAAGCCCGCCGTCAAGAAGTGGTGGGACAAGATCGAGGAATGGCGGGCGGTCAACTGCTTCTCCTACGAGAACTCCGATGAACTCATCAAGCCGCAATACGCGGTCCAGCGCCTCGCCGAAGCGATGAAGAAGCACGGCGACTACTACGTCACCACCGAAGTCGGCCAGCACCAGATGTGGGCGGCGCAGTACATCCCCTTCGACGCGCCGAACCGCTGGATGACCTCCGGCGGCCTCGGGACCATGGGCTATGGCGTTCCGGCGGCGGTCGGCGTGCAGATGGCGCATCGCGACAGCCTCGTGGTCGATGTCGCGGGCGAGGCCAGCTTCATGATGACGATGCAGGAGATGTCGACGGCGGTGCAGTACAACCTGCCGATCAAGATCTTCATCCTCAACAACGAGCGCCTCGGCATGGTCCGCCAGTGGCAGCAGTTGCTGCACGGCGAGCGCTATTCGTCGAGCTATTCCGAAGCCCTGCCCGATTTCGTGAAGATGGGCGAGGCGTTCGGCTGCGGCGGCATGCGCTGCGACAAGCCCGGGGATCTGGACGACGCCATCGCGGAGATGATCGCCTATGACGGGCCGGTCATCTTCGACTGTCTGGTCGAGAAGCACGAGAACTGCTTCCCGATGATCCCGAGCGGCAAGGCGCATAACGAGATGCTCCTGAGCAGCACGTCGGGCGGCGACATCGCGCAGGCGATCGAGAGCAGCGGCGCGGTGCTGGTGTGAGGGGGCTTCTCGCCGGGGCGCTGGCGCTTTCCTCCTTCGCGGGGGAGGCGCTGGCGCAGCAGGTCGGGGCAACCCTCGTCCTCGTCCGCCCCGGGGATGGCGGCATTGCGCACGACCTGACCGCGTTCGAGGCCACGGTCGGCGGCGAGACGATCCAGACGGCGACGGATTTCGGCCTGATCCAAGAATCGGAGGACGGCTACGCCATCACCGCCATCCGCACGCGGGTGGGGGAGGGCGGATTGCAGGTGCTTGCCTGCGCGGGCGGGCTGGCGCCGGCGTCGCTGGGCGGCGCGTTCGAGGGGGCGTATCGCTGCACGGGCGAGATCCCCGTGCCGCTGGCCTACCAGCCTAAGAACGGCAAGCTTCTTCCCAATCTGCTCGACCCCAATGGCGTGTGGGAGGACGACACGTTCTTCGTCTCCTCCCTCATGTCGATCCGCGTCCGGCCCGCCACCCCCGTGACCCTGCCCGCCGACGCGCTGCGCCCGCTGGCCGAGGACGTGCCCGACACGCTCGACGGCCTCGTCGGCCGCGTCGCTCCTGCCAACGTGCAGGATTCGGGCACCTGCGGCGACGATATCGCCGTCTTCTTCCCCCTCGCCGCGCTGCCCGCCTGCGCGGATGCCAAATTCTTCGATCAGGAATGATGCCCATGGACCTCAAGCGCGGAAGCTCCAGCCACAGCGCCTATCACCTGCGCCCCGCCCTCAAGGAAGGCGAGGAGCGGCGCACATTGTCGGTGCTGGTCGACAACGAATCGGGCGTGCTGGCGCGGGTCATCGGCCTGTTCTCGGGGCGCGGCTACAATATCGAGAGCCTGACGGTCGCCGAGACGGACCACACGGGCCACCGCTCGCGCATCACGGTCGTCGCCACCGGCACGCCGATGGTGCTCGAACAGATCAAGGCGCAGCTCGACCGCCTCATCCCCGTCCACCGCGTCCGCGACCTGACGAGCGAGGGGCCGAGCGTCCAGCGCGAACTGGCGCTGGTCAAGGTCGCCAATACCGGCGACCACCGGGTCGAATCGCTGCGCGTGAAGGACGCCTTTCGCGCGCAGGTGGTCGATGCGTCGCTCGAAAGCTTCGTGTTCGAGGTGACGGGCGCGCCGTCCAAGATCGACGCCTTCGTCGACCTCATGCGCCCGCTGGGGCTGGTCGATGTCAGCCGGACCGGCGTGGCCGCGATCAGCCGGGGGCCGGAGGGGATGTAGGGGGAAGATTTCCCGCCCCGGGTCTTCGCCCGGGGAGGGTACTGAAGCGCGCCGCTTACGAGTTCTCGTTGATCCATTCCACGATGCGGCCCTTGGGCAGAGCGCCGGAGCGCGAGGCGATCATCTCGCCGTTCTTGAACATCATCAGCGTCGGGATGCCGCGCACGCCGTACTGAGAGGGCGTGTTGGGGTTGGCGTCGATATCGACTTTCGCGATCGTCACCTTCTCGCCCATCTCGGCCTCGATCTCGGTCAGGGCCGGGGCGATCTGCTTGCACGGGCCGCACCATTCGGCCCAGAAATCGACGACGACCGGCTTGTCGGATTTCAGCACGTCGGCTTCGAAGCTCGCGTCGGATACATCTTTGAGCGCCATTCGATCTCTCCTTGGTGGTCCCCGGGGAATCGGGAGGACGGAAACTAGGGATGTGCGGTACGAAAATCAACCGCTCATCCCCTGCAAGCCCGTCACCCCCGGAAGGATGGCGCGTCCAGCGTGCCGTCGGCCAGCATCCCCGCCAGCGCGGCGTCGAGGGATGCGCCCGCCACCCGCTCGGCCCGGTTCTCGTCGATCCAGACCAGATGCGCCACCACCGTGCGTCCCGGAAAGATATCCGCCAGCGCGCCGCGGTACAGCGCAAGCTGCCGTCGGTAGGGCGCCGGGATATCCGCCGTCGCCCGACCGCTCTTGAAGTCGATGACGTGCACGATGTCCGCGCCCACGACCAGCCGGTCGATGGTGCCGAGGATATGCCGCCCCTCCAGTGCAGAAACCGGCCCCTGCACCGGCACTTCCGCCATCGAGCCGGGGCCGAACATCCACGCCAGATCGGGGTTGGCCAGCACGGCCAGCGCGGGGGCGATCACGTCCGGCTCGTCGGCGGCCAGCATCGCCCGCGCCACGTCTTCCCGCTCGTCCGATGCGACCCCGGCGAGCCGCTCCAGCAGCAGGTGCAGCGCCGTGCCGCGCTCGGCGGAGGAGAGCGGCGGCTCGGCGTCCTCGCTCTCGCTCGGCTGGGGCGGCGGGGCGAAGGGTTCGGCGGCGCCCGCCCCCACGCGCGACGGGGCGACGGGGGGAGGGGCGCTGCCCTCGGATTTCGGCGCGGCGCGCAGGGGGGCGTCGAGCGGCAGGGGGGCGAGGATCGTCTCGCCCGTGTTCTCCGCCTCCGGTGCCTCCTCGCCGCCCGTCTCGAAGACCCGCGCGACGACCGGCTGACCTTGCGCATCCGTCAGGGGTGTCGGCCCCTCCACCGCGCCCTCGCCGAAAACGCCCTCCACCAGCCCGGCCCAGCTTTCGGGCTTCAGGTCGCGCTCCTTCTCGGGTTTCGCCCCGTGCCAGCCGCAGAGGATCAGCCGGTCCCGCGCGCGGGTCATCCCGACATAGAGGAGACGGCGATATTCCTCCAGATCGCGCTCGCGCTTCGCCTCGCGGATTGTGCGCACGGGGGCGGGGGCCGCGTCGGCGGTGGGCGACCAAACGGGGGCGCCCTCCACCGCATGGACCCGCCCGTCGGCCCCCGTGCGCGGCATGCCGCAGATGTCGGGCATGAAGACGATGTTGGATTCCAGACCCTTGGACCCGTGCACCGTCATGATGCGGATCTCGTCGCGCCCCTGCTCCATCTCGCGCTTGATCTGGACCGTCGATTCCTCGATCCGCGCGACGAAGCCCTGCAACGTCGGGATGCCCCGCGTCTCGAAATCGAGCGCCTGCGCCAGCAACTCGTCTATCGGGTCCGCCGCCTGCGCGCCCAGGCGTTCGAGCAGGCGCGCGCGGCCCCCGTGACGCGTGAGGATGCGTTCGAGGAAATCGTAGGGGCGCAGGAATTCCGCGCGGTCCTGCATGTCGTCGAGCATCGCGTGCGCAAAGGCATAGACCGGGTCCTCTCGCCACAGGTAGAGCGCCCGCCACAGCCGCCCCTCGCGCCCGTTGGCCAAGGTGAACAGCGCCTCTTCGGACAAGCCGACCAGCGGCGAGCGCAGGATGGTCGCGAGTGTCAGGTCGTCATCGGGTAGCAATGCGAAACGGGCCAGCGCCATCAGGTCGCGCACCGCCAATTGCGCGTTGAGCGTCATCCGGTCCTTGCCCGCCACCGGCAAGCCGCGCGCTTTCAGCAGGCGGATCAGGCTTTCGGCGAAGCTGCCCCGTGTCCGCACCAGCACCAGAATATCGCCTGCCCGGATGCGCCGCCCGCGCACCCGCGCGTCGCTCCCGAGCGCCAGCCATTCGCCGATGCGATCCACCACCCCGCGCGCGAGGCGCAGTTCGGGGGCCTCCTGCGACGGCGTATCCACCGGCTCCCACCAGTCCGGTGGTTCCTCCTCTTCCAGTCGACCGATGGGGGGCCAGAACTCGACGCGGCCCGGCGCGGTCTTGCGAAAGGCGAGGTGTTCGGGCGATTCGTCCAGCGCGTTCAGCCCCTTGACCGCTTCCTCCTGCGCGAAGACCCGGTCGACGATGTCGAGCACCGCCGGGGCCGAGCGGAAGGAGTGGCGCAATTGCGGCTCGCGCAGCGTCTTCCCCGTGCCCGCCACCAACTCGCGAAAACTCTCGCGCACCCGGTCGAGTTCTTCCGGCTGAGCGCCCTGAAAGCTGAAGATCGACTGCTTCTCGTCGCCCACCACGAACAGCGTGCGATGCACCTCCCGCGCGCTGCTCCCGCTGAAGAATTCCTCGGCGATGGCCGAAATCACGTTCCATTGTTCGGGCGAGGTATCCTGCGCCTCGTCCACGAGGATATGGTCCACCCCGCCGTCCAGCTTGTAGCGCACCCACGCGCTCGCCTCGCGGTCGTTGAGCAAGGCACCCGCCCGGCGGATCAGGTCGTCGAAATCGAGGCCGTCGGTGGTGCCCTTCAGCCGGTCGACCTCCTCCAGAATCGCTTTGGCGAAGACGATCATATGCGCGGAACGGTCGGCGGCGGCGAGCGCCGTCAGGCGGGTCTGCAACTCCGTCAGGCGCGTCTGGAAACTTTCGATTTTTTCGGGCAAGTTCGGGTCGGTGGTCAGCAATGCCTTGGTCGGATACCCCCGGCCTACCTTGCGCGGATCGCTCGAATCCTTCTTGAAGACCGCAATGGCCAGCGCTTGCATCCAGTCGCGCATCAAATCGCTCTGTAGAAGGGGGACCATCTTCGTGGCCAACCCCTTTTCCGACGCCCCCCCGTTGCGGAAGGCGGCGGCGAGCGCCTTCACATCCCCCACCGGCGTCTCGGAGAAGAACGCGGCCAGTGATGCGCCCTCGCTGTCACCCGGTTCGACCCCCAGCGCCACCCGCATGGCGGCGATCAGGTCGGGCGCGTCCCCCTCGAACAGTTTGCGCTTGCCGATCACTTCAGGCACCAGCGCGCGGATGCCGAATTCCTGCCCCTCGATCACCACGCGCTCGACGGCTTCGGCCAGCGCGGGATCTTCGTCTCCGCGCGAAAGCACCCGGTCGAGCGCCTCGCCATGCATCGCCTCGGCCTCCGCATCGTCGATCAGCGAGAAATGGGGGGACAGACCGGCTTCGAGCGGAAAGCGCCGCAGCAGGCTCTCGCAGAACGCGTGGATCGTCTGGATCTTCAGCCCGCCCGGCGTCTCCAGCGCCTGCGCGAACAGCTTTCGTGCCGCGCCGAGATCCACGTCCTTCGGTGCGCCCAGTTCCGACAGCTTGCCCGAAAGCGTCCCGTCCTCCATCAGCGCCCAGTCGCCGAGCTGCGCGAACAGCTTGTTCTGCATGTTGGCGGCGGCGGCCTTGGTGAAGGTCAGGCACAGGATGCGCGACGGGTCCGGCGCGGCGCCCTCGTAGCCGAGCAGCAGGCGCGCGACCCGGTCGATCAGCACTTTCGTCTTGCCCGACCCCGCATTCGCCGTGACCCAGGCGGAGACGGCGGGGTCGGAAGCGTGGCCCTGCGGGACGCTCGGGTTGTCCTCACTCCTCATCGCGCCGCTCCTCCCATTCCCCGACCCGGGCGAGGTGGTCGTAATCGCCCTCCCAGATCACCGTCTCGGGCATCGCCTGCGACACGTATTCCTGTTCGATGATCCCGTAGGAGGCGAGCAGCATCGTCAGCCGGGGCAGGGCGTTCTCGACCAGTGCCCCCGGTTCCTTGATCGAGATTTCCTCGCCTGCCTTCGATCCGCCCAGCAGCTTGATGTATTCGAGGCCCGCCACGTCGCGGCCCGGCACGTCGAAGGCGCCGCCCGCGACCATGGCACCCTGTAGCGGGAGTTGCTGCGCATAGCCGACCTGCACCTGCTCGTTGCTCGGCCCGCTCGCGCCCTTGTAGTCGTAGACGGTGTAGGTCGCGCCCGCCGTCATGTCGATCCGGTCGACCCGGGCGCGCAGCTCGAACGGGCCGAAGCCCGGCACCTCGAACCCGATCGCCCCGCTCGCTTCCAGCAATATCGGCGTCTGGAGGTTTTCCCGCCGAGCCGTCTCTCCGGCCACGAACCACGGTCCCACCCGGTCGGCGCGCGCGCGGTAGAAGGCGCGGTAGGTCGGCCACGCGGCGATGCGCTCCAGTTCGCTTTCGGTGATCTGCTCGAACAATGCGAGGGGGTCGGGGACGGGCCACGCGTGCTGCGTCTCGCGCACGAAACGCTCGACGATACCGTGCATGATCTCGCCCCGGGTGCGCGCATCGGGTTCTGGCACCAACGAGGGGAGGGGGTGCAGCCTGAGACAGTGGCGCGCGTAGACGGCGTAGGGGTCGCGGATCAGCGTTTCGACTTCCGTCACCGACAGGCGCTTGGGCCGTGCGGAAACGGGAGGCGCGGGGCGGGGGCGCTCGCAGGGTTTTGCTTCGCCCTTCGGTTGTTCCAGCCCCAGCGCCATGCGGTAGTACCGCGTCCCCGCCTCGCGCATGTCGGCCAGCACGTCGGGCGCGTAGCCCTTGCCCGGTTCGGCCCCCAGCAGCGTCACCATCCGCTGCACCCAGCGCGATGGCACGGTCGGCGCGCCGTCCGCCTTGCGCGCGCGGGTCAGGATCACGTCGTCTGCCGAGAACGCCTGCTGGAAATCATGCGCCGCCAGCCCCAGCCGCCGCTCCAGCGAGGGCAGGCCGAAGGCGCGGCGCATGGCGCGGCTCATCCACGGGTCGGGGTCGGGCAGGCGGGGCCAGCTATTCTCGTTCAGCCCGCCGAGGATCATGCGGTCTGCCCGCTGCGTGCGCGCCTCCAGCGTGCCGTAGATGGCGACGCGGGGGTGCTGTCCGTAGGGCGCGCGGGCGCTCCGGCCCGCCAGCAACCCGCCGAAGAGCATGGGCACCGCGCCCGAATCGACCGGGCCGAGGGCGGGGGCGTGTTCGGCGAGGTCGTCCATGAACGCCTTCATCGCCTCGCCATTCGCCTGCGACCACAACTCGTCGGTCCCGTCATGGGTCGCGGCCATCGCTTCCGCCGCATCGCGCAGCCGGGCGATGGCGTCGGCGAACTCGATCTGTTCGCCGCGCAGGGCATGGAACGGCTGGAGGATGCCGCGCAGGACGCCGATCCACTCGACCGTGTCGTGCTTCTCATAGTCCGTCATCACCGCCTCGACCGCGTCGAGATCGGCCCCCGTCGGCTGATGCTTTCGCCCGTCCGCGCGCAGGGCCAGCGTCTCGATCCGGCGGACATGGCGCAGGTGGTCGGCGGGGGGATAGCCCAGCTTGCACAGCGGGTTCTTCAGCAGGGCCAGCGAGCGCACGGGGTCGCCCGAGACGACCTGCGGCCCGCAGAACACCTCGTCGGCCAGCAGCGACAGGAACAGGCCCGGCGGCGTCAGGCCCAGCGGCACCCCGCCCGAATCGTCCGCCCTTATGCCCCAGCGGAGCAGCGCAGAGGACACCCGCCGCCCGAGATTGCGGTCGGTCGTGACCAGCGCGACGGTACGGCCCGGCGTCTCCAGCGTCTCGCGCATGGCGACGGCGATGGCCAGCGCCTCCTCCTGCGGGGTCTCCGTCTCGATCAGGGCGACGCCTTTCAGCGCATCGGGCGCCTCTTCGGCGATCTTCCCGCGCTCGCGCAGCCACGTGTCGGTCACGGGCGCGGGGCGCATGGCGACGCTCAGAAAGCGCGCGCGCCGTCCCTTCACACCCGCCCAGTCGGGAATGTCGCCCCTCGCCATCGCCCCGTCGCGCCCGCCCAGCCGTTCGATCAGGCGCGAGAGGCCAGCCTGCGGATGGTCCGGCTCGCCGACCTGCACGATGCTGTCGCGCAAGCCCGCGAAGGTCTCGAAATCGAGATGCCGGTCGACGCCGGGCAGGATCACGGCCCCTTGCGGCAGGTTCGCGACCGCGACCATCAACTCGGCGCTGATGCCCTTGCTGCCCGTCGATCCGGCGACGATGACGGGGTCGGCGGGTGGCTTTTCGGCCCAGATCGCCATCTGACGCTCGATGACGGCGACACGGCGGGCGACGGGGTCGACGAGGCCCTTTGATTCAAGGTGAGCAGGCCACGCGCTTCTTAGAATCTTCAGAAACTCTAGCGTGAGGGACCAATGTTTAGAATGATCGTCGGGGAAGACATGTTCCAGATCGTCCAGCGACAACCGCTCCTCATGCGCCTGATCGAGCAGTTGCGCCAAGTCCGTCGCCAGCGCCACCGCCGTCGCCTCCTGCGCCAGATGCGGCGCGGCCCCGGCCATGCCGCGCACCAGCCGCGTCAGCGTCAGCAACCGCTCCGTCGGGTGGATCGCCGGGGTCAGCCCCGCCCCCGCTCCGTCGGGCGAATCGATATCGCCCAGCGTCAGCACGCGCGGCGCGAGGATCGGCCTGTCCCCCGCCTGCGCCACCAACGCGTCGGAAATCGTGCGCGCCCCGCGCCTCGTGGGGGCGTAGATCGTGATGCGGGCCAGCGCGAGCGGGTCGGCGGGGTCCAGCCGCTCGAACAGCCCCTGCGCGAGCGCCACGCCGAACGCGGTGCCCATCGGAATGTTGAACACGCGCGGGCCGTCCTGCGGGGCGAACATCATGCGAGGGCCTCCTCGGCTTCGGCCAGCCCCTCCGGCGTGCCGACATCGCACCAGCCGCCGGGGTGGACGACCCCGAACGCCCGGCCCGTGGCAATGGCGCGATCCCAGATCAGGTTGAGGGAAAACGGGCCTTCAGGGACGGCTTCCGCGAAGAGGGCGGGGGAGAGGATCTGCGCGCCGGTGAAGACGTATGGCGCACGGGGAGCCTCGCCCCGCCGCACCAGCCGCCCGTTATCGAGCGAGAAATCCCCGGCCCGCGAATACCCCGTCGCCCGCTCGACCGGGACGAGGAGAAGGAGCGCGTCCATCGTCTCCGCGTCCCAGCCGCTTACCAGCGACGCGAAGGCATCCGCGCCGATCCAGACGTTGTCGCTGTTGACCACCATGAACGGCGCGGGGCCGAGCATCGGCAGGGCCTTGGCCACCCCGCCCCCCGTTTCCAGCAGCAGGTCGCTCTCGTCGGAGAACGTGATCTGCGGCACGGTGCGCCCCGCCAGATGCGCGCGGATCATCCCGGGCCGGTAATGCAGGTTCACGACCGCCTCGCGCACGCCGACCTCGCCCATCCGGTCCAGCGTCCGGTCGATCAGCGTGCGGCCCGATACGGGGATCAGCGGTTTGGGCCGGTCCGCCGTCAGATGGCGCATCCGGGTGCCGA
>Ga0209831_1001746_pt1 | contig 19509 bp, 10 predicted proteins | sample Maine_Asex4_meta_FD_187451 | JGI IMG/M metagenome (GOLD analysis project Ga0209831, IMG submission 187451) | Marine algal microbial communities from Maine, USA - Maine_Asex4_metaG (SPAdes) (version 2) | ecosystem: Host-associated > Algae > Red algae > Unclassified | place: Maine, USA | collected...
TTATAGTCTCTATCACCTCCTGACTCTATAGTGACATCTATACTACTTAAGCATTTTGCTGTATTAGATGGATGATCTACGAAAAGCTTCGACTCAATGTCGGCTACTTCTATTACGTTAGAAAACTCTGATGATCCTGATTCATTTATAGCTTTCATTTTATAGAGATAAGTTTTCCCTATTTCAGAACTTACATCTATATATCCAGGGAAGTATGGTCTATTGGTTTCTGAAGCATAAGGTTCTATTAATTTCCACTCTGCCTCTCCATCTTCTTTTCGGTACACTTCGTAATATCTCGCTCCCATAGAACCTTGCCATCTAAGAGTATTATCATCCAGGCATGGCAACATTTTAGGAGGGCTTGGTATGCTCACTTCAGGGACGTCTTTGCCTTGTATCTCAAATGCAGATTCTCTGAATATTCTTAGCAGATTTTCCTCATCATAATTCTCTCCGCTCTCAAATCCTGGCCAGTGAAATGCTTTATACAAATCTAATCCCGATGGTTCTGAATGCCAGTAGAATCCACCCTCATGGTGATGATGCCTAATACTCCAGGACATTGCTCCAAAGACCCTCTCTTCCTTAAGTAAATAATCTAAAACCATCTCTAAACCTGTAGTACTTACAAATCCAAATTCACCGACGAAATATGGTTTCCTTCCATTGATAGTATCTACCTTATTTTGAATATTCCTTAGCATATCCATAGGATCTAACTCATAATGGTGGGAAGAAATGATATCAATATTATCATCATCAAATACCTCTGGATAGAACGGGGTATCGTCAACGGCATGATAGCCATCCATAAATAAGTGAGAAGAATCTATAGATTTCACATGAGCTGCAAGTCGCTGCACCCATGGATAAGGGTTCTGTAATTCATTACCTGATTCCCAACAGAAAATAGCTTTGTCCTCTATATACTTTTTGCCATTAATCGTATTCGTTCTATTAAGTAGGTGATCTACTGTTGCTTGGAAATCTGTCCAAAGTTGTTCATCCACCCAGAAGTCCTCATATTCCTTACCTCTAAATTCCGCGTAATTAGGTGCTCCCCCGAACCACTGCCAGTTATTCAGAAACGGAATTATGACTCTGACCCCTAACTCGTCTGCAAGCGCCATCACCAAGTCCAGATTCTTAAATGCTTCCTCATTAAAAACTCCTGGAGCTTCTACATAAGTCACAGCATCTGCAGGTAATTTAGAACTCCTAACGGGAATGGTGTACATCCTTACAACTTGCCCTCCCATTTCCTTAATGGTCATTAATGCATCTCTAATCTCGTATTCAGTAGGTAGTGCATAGGGATTACTGGATTCGAACTTTAATTCATCCTCTACATAATTGAGATTAGGAATATTCCATGATATAAATCTGACTGTGTCTTGACCGTCTAAGAGATTATATCCCTCCGTACTTATGAAATTTTCAAAACCAATAGGGCTCGCCTTTGTGGTCTTATCCACATCACAACTGAAAAAAAATATTGAGGACAATATAAGAAGAGTAATTCTACTCATAATTTTGTTTTAGACTCTATATAATTTAAAATAGTTGACACCTTTACAATAAGAAAAAAGGACTATCTCTTTCACTTAACTTTTAGCGCTACCTGCCATTTTTAATAATTCGAAATACATACGACCATTGTGATACGGTGCTTTCCATGCACTGCTCTTAGAAAAGCTCTGAACATGGTCTAATTTCTCGTCTATCTTCCAATACCACTCTCCCCTCTCCTTGTCTATTACATTCTTGTGTATAAATGAAAAAATTTCTTGAGCTTTATCTTTGTATTTACTATCAGCTGTAACTTTATAAGTATATAAAAAACCAACCACTGCCTCCGCCTGAGGCCACCAATCATAAGAGGTATCTAAGCGACCATTTTCGATTTCATTTCTAAGTCCTCCCACTGCAGACACGCCTTCATCTAAGGTGACGTCAGCTATCTTAATGGATAGCTTCTCTGTCATTCTAATCATCTCGCTATCACCGAGAACTTCTGCGGCCTCCTGCATTAGCCAAGCTGATTCTATGTCGTGACCAAATGAAACTATATCCGACTTAAGCTTCCAATTCATATCAAAGAACAATTCGAAGTGTCCCGTCTCAGCATTAAAAAACTTGTCAGCATATAGTCTCAGTAACCGCTTTAAAGTTTCTTTCACTTTGTCGCTCTTAGCTATTCGCGACAAGCTGGTGTACGCTTCCAATACATGTAGATGGGTATTCATGGTTTTGGGTTCGTTCATGTCTTTTTGGCTAAGCCTAAAGTCATCTAACACATTCCATGACTGATCTAAAGCTTCGAGATATCCGCCTAACTGATTGTCCCATGCATGAGTTTCGATCGTGTCGAAAGTTTGCATGGCTATTGCAAGTGCCTCGTCATTTTTACTTAATGAGTGATACTCACTTAAGGCGTATATTGCAAATGCCTGAGCATATATTTGTTTGCGATTATTTGAGAGATTAAAGCATGCATCTACTTCCCAATAAAAACCTCCATTATTCCTATCGTAGAAATGATTGATAATTTCTTGATATAGAATATCAGCATACTTCTGATAACTACCGTAGCCTTGCAACTGACTCAGTACAGAGAAATACCATAATAACCGAGTTCTTTGTATGATAACATATGGTGAGTCAATGGCTGGGATATTTTCATTATTCACTTCTGCATAGAAACGATTATTCTCGTGATCATAACCATGCTTACACCACCAATCCGTTAGAGATGCAAGATCTAATATGGATTGTTCCTCTATACTATCTTGGATGATATGATCTTCTGTAATCATATCAGCTGCTGAGGTTTCGATTGATAAGTGCTATGCGATCTTTATTATTAAGGTGAGAATGATACTTGTCTGTAGGCGCAGACTTACAGTAATATACTAATCGATCCACAGTACTGGTAGCCACATGCATTCTGGTATCAGAAGATGCATAATATATAAAGACCTCATTATTATCATTTGCGATCCAGCCATTACAGAAGACAACATTTCCTACATCACCTACTCGCTCTGATCGCTGAGGAGCTATGAAATGACCAGATGGAGTATGGATAATTTTCCAAGGTTCATCGAGATCAGTCATGAACATATAGAGCACGTATCTGAGACCAGCAGCTGTATTTCTAACACCATGAGCCAGATGCAACCATCCCTCTTTAGTTCTGATAGGAGCTGGCCCCTGACCATTCTTTAATTCTTTGATCGTATGATAATGCTTATTGTCAATGATCTCTTCATCACCGATAACAGGATTTGTCATATCTTGAGTTAATGCCCAACCTATACCGCCTCCTTTTCCTACTGTAATGAATCCATCTTGTGGCCTCGTGTACAATGCATATCTTCCATCTATAAATTCTGGGTGCAGCACGACATTACGTTGCTGATTGGATTTACTTATTAAGTCTGGTAGCCTTTCCCATGAGTGCAAGTCTTTAGTTCTCACTATACCACAATTAGCTAATGCCGTGGAGGTATCACTAACGGACTCGTCTTTTCTTTCTGTGCAGAAAAGACCATATATCCAACCGTCTTGATGAGCTACGAGTCGCATATCATAGACATTGACATCAGGTGTATCCGTCTGTGGTATATCTATCGGATAATCTCTGAATACAAAATTATCGACACCATTAGGACTTTCTGCAATCGCAAAAAATGATTTTCTGTCATTACCTTCTACTCTTACACAAAGTATGTATTTGCCATCATGGAGGATTGCTCCTGAATTAAAGGTGGCATTAATACCCATGGTCTCTACTAATAGTGGATTAGTATTCTTATTTAAATCATATTTCCAGAAATAGGGAATATGCTCAGTTGTTATAATCGGGTTTTCCCATCGACTGTATACGCCATTATTATAAGCTTCTATTTTGTTAGACTTCGTAATTACCTCTTGATAATTATTCTTTAATTGTTCTGACCTCTTGTCATAAGAATCAAATCTCATTTACATCGTTTACTTTAGGGAGAAATTATTTTAGAATCAATATTTAGAAATTGATTAAATTGATCTTGCTGCGGCAATTCATCTAATGCGTGATCAGGGTAATCTTCGATCTTATCATACCAGAAAATTTTAAGATATATACTTGTCGCAATTACAAATGCACCTGCTATACTCATTTTACCAAAATCTTGGATGATCAAGAATATTGGCATCGCTGTAAGACTAGTCTGCCATATTACACCTACTACACAGTTACTCATGTCTCTTAAGAAGGAATTGTTTTTTCTTAGATCTGGAAAGTCGACTAAGAGAGACTCATACACGGGCTTCCAGAATCCCCATGGCCTCGTTTTCAGATAGAACTTCTTGAGTACTTCGGCATCGTCGGGAGGTTTCATTAATGTGCCCACTATACAACCGATAAATGAAATAAGTAGATTAATAGGGAAAGCCTCTAATGCAGAAAGCTCAGGGAATACAAGTGGCAAGATAGCTGCAGCTAATATCCCTCCCATCATACCATAATAATATCCGTTACCATTGAATCTCCACCAATACCATTTCAGTAAATTGGCGGCAGCATAACCTCCATATAATGCACTCACGAACCAATCAATGAGACTTGTCAGTGAAGTCAAAAACATGGCGAAAGTAATACCTAAGAAAACGACTCCAATAGATGCTAGATATGATAGCTTAATTAAACTCTTCTCTGAGGCATTTTTATTGATATAATTTTTATAAATGTCATTAACCAAGTAGGCTGGAGCCGTATTAACAGCTGCAGCGAATGAGGACATAAATGCTGCTAATAAGCCAGCCAGCAATAGCCCCATTAGTCCTACAGGTATAAATGTCTTGATAGCGAATGGCAGAATCATCTCGAAGTCGATCTGATCTCCCATGCCATTAAATTCTTCATTGAGAAATACCAATGCCAAAATTGCTAAGCCAGCAATCAGCATGTATCTAGGAAAAAGCAAAACCAAGTTAACAAAGGCACTCATCTTAGATGCTTCCTTTGGAGTCTTAGCAGATAGGATTCTCTGCATGTCATAATTAGGAGCAGGACCAGCAAGACTCTGTATGATTCCCTTAAACAATATCATCATAAAGAAGGCTGTAAACAACTGCCAGCCGTCACTCTCAATTTGGTTCTGGACGGACGGCAAAATCGTGGACCAATCAAGATCAAGCTCCCATCCAAAAAATATGTCTGTCCAATTTGCAGGGATATATTTAGCCAACAGCTCAGGTGAGACTCTTGACATAGCTATTATACCAATGATAATACTGGCAACAGTCATAATAACATACTGTAGGACTTCAGTAAATACCACACTGTACATACCTCCCTTAACCACATAGACAGTCGTCAGGAATGTGATGATAAGTCCGTAATATATTTCATTGTAATACGGATCTGCGGAGAGCTGCCACGGTAGGAAAACCGTTGCAAATTTGCCAATACCGATGAATCCATAAGCCACATATGTAATAACTACCGCTACCGCAAATAGCACGACTATTAGATGGGCTAACCTTGCACCTTGACCATTTCCAAATCTAAACTTAATCCATTCTGCTCCTGTCATTACACCAGACCTTCGCAACCATATTGATAAAAAGATCATCAAAAATATCTGATTGAAAACTGGCCACATCCATGGGATCCATACACTCTTAAGGCCATATACAAATAGCAGCATGACCATCCACATCGTCCCACTAATATCAAACATACCTGATGCATTAGAAAGACCAAGGTAGTACCAAGGTATCTTATTACCACCTAGAAAATAACTACTTGTGTCAGCAGAGGCTTTCTTAGAAATATAGAACCCAATACAAACTGTAGCTAAAAGATAGAAGGCAATAATAGCAGCATCTATAATATGAAGTTCCATATATTGAACTATTGGAAATGGGTAAAATGAAAATTAGGATGAGGCAATCATACCTCATCCTAAAATCTACATTATATTATTTATTTTAAAACTATTGCATTATCTGGCGAACCATCAGAGAAGTGTATATCATCTACATGAACTTCATAGATATCACCCTGGGCATGTCCGTTAGAATTAAAGCCAAATTTAAGTATTTGGAAATCAGCTAAGTTAGGACCTTCACCCCACTTCCAATCTTCTATCTGAGATAGTTGTATACTGAATTGCTTCCAGTTGGAATCGATGTCCTCGTAATTACCTCCTGGGTGCCATCCTGATTCTCCATTACTATCAGCAAATGCTAATTCAAATAACTGTGTACTACCATCACTTGTTCTTGCCCAAAAATTAATACATGGATCGACTAATGCAGAAAAGTCATTTGTCGTTTCGTCATATAAATTACCTGTCCATGTCCACCCTTCAGTGATAACTTCTATTTCTACAGATAAGAATCCATCTCCTTGTGCAGCATCACCATTCACATAAGACGCTAATGGCTTAGCATTAGTCTGCCAACCATCTGGGTTATCAGGAGAAAAACCAGATGTGAATATAGAATCTACTGGGTTAGAAGTATCTTCAAAATCAAACGCAGTATATACTCTTGTGTAAGCTGGAGGAGCAGTTTTCGGGTATAAAGTTGCACCACTAGGTGCACCATCTGTAAGAGTAACGAGATCTAAGTGTACTTCATAGATGTCACCTTGTTCTTGACCTTCGATATTAAAGCCAAACTTCATAGCTGACATGGTTGCGAAATCAATTCCATCACCCCACTTCCAATCATTGATATTATTCACTTCTGCTAAGTTAATACTGAATTGCTGCCAATCACCATTTACTTCAGAATAGACGCCACCTGGATGGTATCCTGATTCTCCACTCGCGTCAGAAAATGCTATCTCGAATAATGCGGGCTTAGCGTTACTTGTTCTCACCCAGAAATTAAAGTGTGGCTCTGACAATCCAGATGCATCTATAGACATACCGTCGAAGAGATTACTAGTCCATGCCCATGTAGCGTTAATGACTTCTATTTCATTGATAAAGTAGAAGTCTCCTTGTGCAGCGTCACCTGATCCGATACTTCCTACAGCTCGTCCATCTGACTGCCATCCATCAGGATTATCTGGCGCATAGCCTGAAGTAAATATGGAATCAGGAACTGGCTGATTTTCGAAATCAAAATAAGTGTAGAAATCTCCCGTAGACATAACCATAGGATATTCGATAGCACCTGATTCTGGACCATCGGAAATATAGATATCATCGATATGTATTTCATATATATCACCTAATTCTTGACCTTCTGAATTAAAGCCAAATTTCAATAATGATATAGTTGCTGGATCGATGCCATCTCCCCATTTCCATTCTTCATTCCTGTTAATTGCATCTATATTGATACTAAACTGTTGCCAGTCTCCATTCACCTCAGAATAGACGCCACCAGGATGGTAGCCAGATTCTCCAGTTGCATCTACCATTGCTATCTCCATGAGTGCAGGTTTTCCGTTGCTACTTCTTACCCAAAAGTTAAGTGTCGGTTCTGATAATGATGATAGGTCTAAGCCTTCAGTGGCTTTGAATAAGTTACTCGTCCAAGTCCATCCTGCATTAATAACTTCTAATTCGTTAATGAAGTAGTAAGTACCTTGGGCTGCATCTCCACTACCTAAACTACCAGTTGCTTTAACATTTTCTTGATAGCCTTCAGAGTTATCAGGAATATATCCTGTAGAGAATATAGAATCTATAATAGGTTGGTCTTCAAAATCAAGGAACGTGAAAAATCCGCTTGAAGGCCCCGTTGTATTGCAGAGTATATCATTAGGATTCTCAGCGCAATAGCACACTGGATCAAAATCGAAAGAACAACACTGATCATCATCAGGATTTTCTATACAGAAGCATTCTGGATTAGCTTCGAATGTGCACACAATGTTACAAAGTGGATTGTTAGGATTCTCTTGACAGAAACATTCTGGATCTTGAGAATATGTACAACCTATCGTTACTTCATCATCTTTGCTACAGGATGAGAAATAGACCACTGCCATAAGCAAAGTGAGAACTTTTAATATTTTTAAGAATTTCATATTTGGTGATTTATCTTTTTAAAATAGTTATTAATAGCCTGCGTTCTGACTGATTCCCCAGTCTTCTAAGTCTTTAGTTGGTATCGGAAATAATGGAATGGGATTGCCTGAACTGCTACTTACAGTTACTGTAGATAACGAAGACAATACCCTATTAGCAAATTCTGTATCATTAGGGTCAGAGTTATTGTTGTATGTCTCACCGATGACTTGTGCATATCTTCCTGTTCTGACTAAGTCCATAAATCTCAAAGTTTCCATACCTAACTCACGTCTTCTTTCTAAGTATATAAAATCCAGAAGGTCCTGACCGCTCTGAGGTATGATCGAATTATCTAATGGTGCATAGCCTGTAGCCATATAACCATAGATGTCATCTGGATCATAACCTTGTGGGAAGGTGCTGAAGCTGGCTCTATCTCTAATCATTTCTAAATCAGATATCGCCTTGGTTGTATTACCAGCATGATATGCCGCTTCTGCATTCATCAATATGACATCCGCATATCTAAATCGACGTAAATTAGCTTCAGACCCTTTCTGTGTATTCCATACTGCAGGATCTAATATTGCCTTTCTGTGGAAATACCCAGTTTTATTTCTTTCATTAGGTACCATCTCTATACCGAATGCGTGTTCTCCTAATGTGATAGCAGTACAAGCACGTCTCGGATCGTTATCTTCAAATGATTCTGCAAGATCAGCTGTGGGCGTATTAAAACCCCAACCACCCATGAAAAACGGAGATTGAAAAAGCGTCCACATAGATCCTGTAGAGGGTCCTCTTTCAAAGCTCGATAATCCGTTATCTATAGATTGAATTTCCCATATGGATTCTTCATTATTCTCTCCTTCTACAGACCATATACTGGCATAATTACTCGCTAATCTATAAACTCCGTAATCTCCATTCATAATCTCATCAGTGATTGTCAATAGATTACTCCAACTGTAATTACTACCGTTCTCAGTACCGAGCTGGTACATTATAGAACGAGCAAGATAGGCTGCTGCGGCTCCACTCGTTGCGATGCCAGGATCTACATCTCCTTTCTTAGGAAGTACTTCTTTAGCAAAATTGAGATCAGAATCTATTAGATTGTATATTTCTGCAATACTTGCTCTGGTAAAAGATCTGTCATTAATCTCTTCTGATCCGACGGGTGATTCGAATCTCGGAACACCTCCGAATATAGTGACTAAATGCAAGTAAGCGTACGCTCTTACAAATTTCGCTTCTCCTTCAAATTGGCTTACGACATTTGCATCAAGATTAGAACCTTGGAGACTTAATAAGACAACATTGGCTCTATTGATTGCGACCCAATACTTACCCCATAGTGTTGTCACATTTCCATTTGCTCCATTCGTATTGAATTCTTTCAGTCTCTGTATGTCTATTTGGTCAGCATCGTTAGATCCCTTCTCTGCATCATCAGAACAGATGTCTCCTATGATAAACTCGTAACTGTGTCCACTAAATCCATTAGAGGAAGATTCTCCCCAGGTTATAGCGTCGTACATGCCATTCAATACAAGTCGAGCTGAATTTTCGTCTTGGAATGCACCATCAATAGTTTGTAATCCTCTTGGTTCTTCTTCTAAGAAATCTGAGCAGGACTGCAGACCTATTAGAAAACAACCAATCAAGAATGCTTTAAAAAAAGTATTTATATTCATAATAATATTTTCTAAAATGTGATGTTAGTACCAACAATAAATGTCTTTGCAACTGGATATACACCGTAGTCCACTCCAGGAGAGAATGAATCACCAAATGCAGATCCTATCTCTGGATCTAATCCAGAATATCCTGTCACGGTGAGTAGATTATCTCCAGAAACATATACTCGAATATTAGATAAACCAAATGATGATAAAATTGTTTTTGGAATCGTATACCCTAATTGGATATTACGTATTCTGAAATAAGATCCATCTTCTATAAATCTATCGCTGTAGAGCGAGTTATCATTCAGTCCATTAGTGACCCTTGGTTCAGTATTAGAAGTCCCTTCTCCGTTCCATCTGTTTATTCTATTAGCAGCCAGATTAGACTCTAATGGATTAGAATTCTGTAGCCAGTAACTTCTTATATTAGCGATCTCATTACCCTGCGTACCCAGCATCGAAATGCTTAGATCAAAATTAGCGTAATCAAGATTAATATAACCTCCGTAAGTAAAATCTGGAATGGAACTCCCCTGGAATACTAAATCGTCCTCATCTATTTTTCCATCGAAATTAGCGTCTTGATACCTAATATCTCCTGGCTTAGCATTTCTTTGAAGTGGTCTTGCTTGCGCCCTTACTGATTCTCCATCATCGTTAATGTAGTAGCCAAAAACTTTTCCGTTGTCGACTTCTATATTGTTAAGCGGATTGCCTCTGGCATCTATAGGTAAGCCATCTGCATTAAGTGCAATGTGCCTCTCTACCTCTCCCTCATTTTGGAATATACCGTTAGTCTCTAATGCGAAGAATGAAGCGAAATCAAATCCGACCAATGTCCTCGTTGCAGGAAAGCCGATCTTTTGAACTCGATTACCTCCAGTTATGAAGTCGCCATTACCTAAGTCAGTCACTTCATTATCTATTGCAGAAATGTTTCCTCCTATAGTCAGACCTAATTTTCCTATTCTCGCTCTGTATTGCGCTGTAACTTCTATTCCAGTATTGACCATAGAGGCTGCATTAGATGCTGCACCGTTAGCTCCTGCAAATCCTGGTGTCGGAATAGAAGAAACTAAAAGGTCATTGGTGTTCTTCTTAAAATAATCTATTCCTACAGTCAACTGGTCTTCCCAAAATCCGAAATCTATTCCAAAATTTAGCATTTCAGATACTTCCCACTTCAGATCTGTAGCGGGTAAAACATTAGGTGCAAGACCTTGTGCCGGAGTCTGGTTATCAAGTGCATAATTCCAATTAGGAGATAAAAGCGCAAATGTGGCATAGTTACCTATCGGGTCTTGGTTACCGACCTGTCCCCAGCCAGCACGTAGCTTAAGGCGATTAATCAAGCTACTATTACCAAAAAAATTTTCATTATGAATACTCCAGCCAGCTGAAAATGAAGGGAAAGTCCCCCACTTATTGCCATCTGCAAACTTACTAGAGCCATCTCTTCTCATAGTTGCAGTAAAGTAGTATCTGTTATCATAAGAGTAGTTAGCCCTTCCAAAATATGATAGCAGACTATACTGTCCTTCGTTATCACGTCCTACAAGCGAAGATAAGTCTCCTCCTAAACTAATATATCTCAATGCTTCAGCCTCAGGAACGTCTTGTACAAATAATTGATTAAACTGATCTAATCTCTGAAATGCCTCCGTACCTATCATCGCATTCAGATTATGTGCTCCTGAAGATTGATTATATGTCATATAATTAGAAATCTGAAGCACTCTTAAGTTACGTTCTTCTTCTGTAAGGCTTGATATATTAACCGATTCATTACTTGATAGCTGAGGAAAGAAATTACTATTGAGATTTCTTCCTTCCACTACATTTACCACAGGAGAATAGAAAGATCCCGATTGTCTACGCTGGTCAAGAGTGACCTGAGAATTTAATATTAGGTTTTTATGTAACTTGATTTTTGATCTCATTGTACCTACATATCTATCCCAAGTATTACTATTATACTGGGTTAAGAATACACCTTTAGCTGGGTTAGGTAGATCAGTCAATCCTGTCCTATTCCAGTCTCCTGTGACTATATCATAGACTGGATTAATCGGATCCTTACTTAGCGCTGTTGCTAGTGGTCCTGAGAACGGATCTTCGTCGAAGTTAGATGCCTCATTGCGAGAGTATCTAATTTCTGCTCCAAGATTAAGCCATGACTTAACGTCCATATCAGCCCCAAAATTAAATTGGTATCTACTAGAGTAAGTATTATTCACGATGCCTTCCTGATCGAAGTAGAGTCCGCCAAGATTATAATTGACTTTACCTTCTGATCCTCTTATATTAATTCCATGAGACATGATACTCGCCCTATCACGGAATACGACATCTTGCCAATCAGTCCCTAGCGCATCTAAGCCCAATCCATCCTGAATCCATGATCTCTTAGATGGTTCTACTATCGCGTCGAGATTATTCTCACCATTAGAGACTGATTCTAAATATAATTCGGCATAATCTTGAGCATTGAGTATATCCAATGTTTTATTTGGTGTCTGAAAGCCTCCCCAAGAATTTAACTCGATGACTGCATTACCTTCTTTATCTCCTCCATTTTTAGTAGTAATTAGTATCACGCCATTGGCTCCTCGAGATCCATAGATTGCTGTCGCTGAAGCATCTTTTAAAACTTCCATTGACTCAATCTCATTAGGACTTATGTTAGATACATCTCCTGTTATGAAACCATCTACGACATAGAGAGGAGAAGCGTTCTGGAATGATCCCACGCCTCTAATCTGTATGGTAGACCCTTGCCCAGGTGCACCTGAATTTGCATTCACAGTCAGACCGGCAACCTTACCTTGTAAGTTACGGGCGATACCTGGAGAGGCGATTTTTTCGAGTTGATCTACATCTACACTTGCAACTGCTCCAGTCACATCGCTTTTCTTAGCTACTCCGTATCCTATAATTACCACCTCATCGAAGACTTCAGAATTGACATTCATGGAGACTGAGTATATTGCGATACCTTCAGATACATTCACTTCTTCTGTATCATAGCCGATATAACTAAATATGAGTACGTCTCCCGGCATAGCATTAAGCGCATAATTACCGTTGTAATCAGTGACGGTTCCGATATCTTGACTATCTTTTTTGAAAATATTTACTCCTATGAGAGGTTCTCCAGAGCTATTGTCAATGACGGTACCTGTTACTTCCTGTGCTTCTGTGTGGAAAGCGGTGAAAAAGCACACTACTAAAAATACTATTTTTCTCATATTATATAAATGTCTAACTATTCTTTTGTAAAAATCAATTTGCACAGTAATAAATATCGTTTTGTCGTGATATATGGATTAAGCAAAAATAGGAATGACACACCATGTTATAAGGGGTAAAGATTGCATTTTAGGGGGAGAATTCACGCATTTAGGTGTTTTTCATTGTAATGTCGTAATGATTATTCCGATTTTACAAAATAATCAAGCCTACTTATTAGGACTGATAAACTGCACGGTATAACCGTTGTTTGCTATAATGAAAGCAAATACAAATGAGAGAACTGTTTTAAAGAATTGGCATTTATGACTTCTAAGATCAATTAGAAGACGTCAGATCATGTCCTGATATACGGGTGGAATTACATTGGTCTTGTGGGTATAGTGTGACAATCAAAAAAACAATAGAGTCAGGTGTAGCATAATTACATTGGTCTTGTGGGTATAGTGTAGGTATTGCGATTATGGGATTTTATTGCAAAACAAAAAGATATGGAGAAAGGCGCAGTTGCTTCCGATCTTGTACTTAGAAGAATAGTCTACTATCCGGCTTTAACTCATGGTGAAATTTTAATGTATCTTAAATGCCCTATTCAGTAAACCTAATTATTATTTATGCAGAAGTATAGCAACATGTATCGAGCAGTGTCCATTTCGATATTAGTTATATTATCAGCTATCTGCTGCCAAGAACAGAGCAATACTATTAATGATGAATCAATCTTAGTCGAATTAGATCCTGCTGACCACCTGATGATAGTAAGAAGTAAAAATCGAATAGACACGGTAAGCATACCTACAAAATGGCAAAGTGATTCTTATAATCTACTATCGAAGAATGACCATGAGATAGTTGTAGAGCTGCTGAATGGTACTCAAATTAGTTATGATCGTATAAGCCCACAGTGGCACATTGTAGGAATGAGGAAATATGCTGCAACTATAGATGATGGTATATACTACGGCGCCTCTAAACCCCGAGAAAACCCATTTTCTAATAAAGTACTTATTCCGATATACTTCATATTAGGGTCATCTCTAATCTATGGGCTTATCAGAATCATATTACTAAAAAATGAATATGATATAAAATTAAATGTAGAGAAACTGGAGCGAAGCAAGTTAGAAGAGATTAATCAGGTCAAAGTCAACTTCTATAATATGATCTCTCACGAACTTAAAACGCCTCTAACTCTCATTATCGGACCGATACAAGAATTAAGACAGGAGGTCAATAATGATAAGCACATTATTCTACTAGACTATGTGGAAAAGAATGCTAATAAGCTCAAAAGCTTGATAGATGAACTACTTGATTATAAGAATCATGAATTTGAATACTTCGACCTTAATCTTAGACTGAATTCACTAAGTGATTTTGTGCAAGAGATATGTCTCAATTTTAGAGATAATGCCGATAGAAAAGGTGTGCTTATCGATCTGAATATTGATCTTGATCAGGAATATGTCTATTTTGATTCGAGATTAATGGAGCTTGTACTTAATAATCTTATCGTTAATGCTCTTAGATTTGCTCCTATCAATAGTAATATTGAGATTTCTGTCTGGGACGATAAAAAGGGACCCCACTTTAGTATATCGGATGAGGGTCCTGGAATTTTAGAGAAAGACCTTCCACATATATTTAAGAAATACTATCAAGGTAACATCGGACCAAAGAAAGGAAATGGTATAGGGCTGGCATTGGCTAAAGAAATTATCATTAAGCATCATGGAAAAATAGACGTGGCTGTGGAAGGTCAGAGAACGACATTTTTATTCTCGTTTAATCCAAACTTAAGTGAAGTATTACCACATTATTCTGATGATAACAGCTTAGTTCTGGAACAGATCGAAAACCTAAAGAAAAATACAATTAGAAATCAGGATAAGAGCATATTAATCATCGATGATAATGATGATATTAGAACGTATCTTAATTTTCATTTGCATGCTTCATTTAATATCATACAAGCTCGCAATGGTGAGGAAGGCTACTCTATAGCTCAGACTCAGGTCCCTGATCTAATAATCTCTGACATCGCCATGCCTAAAATGGATGGCATTACGATGTGTAGTATGATTAAGTCAAATCCAATTACTAATCATATACCAATTATACTACTGACTGCTAGAAAAAGAGATAAGTATTATCAGAGAAGTCTAATACATGGTGCTGATGCTTACTTAATGAAACCCTTCGACATCCACATGCTACAGCAAAAAGTCAATAATATTCTAACTCAAATAGATCGCATACAGAAGAAGATGCAATCGCAGATCTCCATTCAGCAAGATGATAATACCGCAGCTACTTACAACAATGAATTTATAGATAGATTTATTCAAGTGGTAAAAGAAAACTTTTCTGATCCGAAGTTCTCTGTGGAGTTTATAGCAAATGCATTAAACCTTAGCACATCTCAGTGCTACCGAAAAATAAAATCACTTACAGGCTCCACTCCTAATCAGATTATTAAGAGTATTAAGTTAGAACAAGCTCACAGACTCATCATAGAAACTGACCAGTCTATTTCTAATATAATTATAAAGCTGGGTATGAGTGATCCAAAGTATTTTAGAAAAATATTTAAGGAAAAGTACAACCAGACACCTAGCGAAGTCAGAAAATCAAGTAAGTATAATCCTGATTAATCCTTGTGCTCGTTAATATTATTTCTTTGCCTTCGGTTTTGCTTTCGCCTTAGGCTTTGCTTTTGCCTTCGGTTTCGGTTTAGCTTTCTTATCTGCATCTAACTTAACACCTTTAGCACCTTCTTCCAGAAGTATTTTCTTGATGGCTTCTAAGTTAAATGTTGCCTTAGCTTCTTCTGCATCGTATCTCTCACCGTCTTCCTTTCTTGGCAACTTATAAGACTTCTTCTTGTGTCTGATGAATGGTCCCCATCTGCCATTTTCTAAGGCAATCTTATCCTTAGGCCATTGCTCTATATACCTGTTGGCCTCTTTTTCTTCTTTGGCAGCTATTAGCTCAAACATCTCATCCTGAGTCAGATTATCTGAGTCATATCTCTTAGGGATATTAATGAATAATTCATTCCATTTTAGGTATGGTCCAAATCGACCTTTTCCCTTAACTATATCCATTCCTTTGTAAGTACCTAATGGCTTATCTGCTTCGAGTCTCTCTTTAATTAATTCTACAGATCGATCCATAGAAAATGTCAATGGATCTTCTCCCTTAGGTAAAGAAATAAATTTGTCGAGATACTTTATGTAGGGACCATATCTTCCAGAGTTGACAGATACAGGATTGCCCTCAAATTCTCCTAAGTCAATTGGTAGCTTGAACAACTCCATCGCTTCCTCATAGGTAATCGTCTCCATCGATTGCCCGACCTCTAGTCCAGCAAACTTTGGCTTCCCTTCCTCTCCTACTTCTTCTACAGTACCTATCTGTACGGCAGGACCATATCGGGTCATCTGGACGAGTACCGTATGTCCTGAGACAGGATCTACACCCAAGTCTCTTCTACCCTTCACACGTTGCGCTTCTTCTATGGTTTTCTCTACTGTACTGTGGAACGGACCATAGAACTCACTGATCATGTCTTGCCAGTCATCCTTACCACTTGCAATCTCATCCAACTTGTTTTCTATATCTGCTGTAAAGCTGTAAGTCATTATATCCTTAAAGTGCTCAGTCAAAAAATCCACAACTAAAATTCCGAGATCAGAAGCATATAAGCGATTGCTTGTCGCTCCAGTCATCTCGGTATCCATTTTCTTAGCTATCACATCATTCTGCAATGTTAGTACATTGTACTTTCTTTCCGTCCCTTCCCTGCTCTCTTTAGTTACATAACCTCTGGCTTTCTCCATGATCTTAGTGATCGTAGGTGCATAGGTAGAAGGTCTTCCTATTCCTAATTCCTCTAACTTTTTTACCAGTGATGCCTCTGTATATCTTGCTGGCCCTCTTGTAAATCTTTCTGTGGACTGTACATAGTCATTATCTAATTTCTGTCCTACAGATAAGGGCGGCAAGATTCCCTTAGTATCCTCGTCCTCTGCATCCTCATCTTTAGATTCCATGTATACCTTAAGGAATCCATCAAACTTAAGCACCTCACCTTTTGCCTCGAATAAAACTTTGTTATCACTTAATATGTTGACAGTTGTCTTTTCTAATTGTGCATCTGACATTTGGCTCGCTATGGTACGCTTCCATATCAGATTGTATAACTTACCCAGATCTGCATCCAATGCGACACTATCGACTCCTATGTTAGTCGGACGGATGGCTTCGTGAGCTTCCTGAGCATTAGAGTCTTTACTTTTGAATTTTCTAAACTGTGAATAGTTCTCTCCAAATTTACGTTTGATTTCAGAGCTTATACTATCTATTGCTGTCTGACTTAGATTAGTCGAGTCAGTTCTCATATATGTAATAAGACCTTGCTCGTATAATTTCTGAGCCGCTGACATTGTTCTATTTACAGAAAAATATAGCTTCCTACTGGCCTCTTGTTGTAATGTAGAAGTTGTAAATGGAGGAGCAGGTTTTCTCTTAGCAGGCTTGACCTTAATGTCATCTATTGTATACGCAGATCCTTTTAGACTATCGAGAAGCTTCTCTGCATCTTCTAATGTCTCTAATCTCTTATCTAACTCAGCTTTAAGTTCTACAATGTTGCCCTTGTCATTTTTCACTTGGAACATTGCGATGACCTTGTAGTAAGCCTGTGTCTCGAATGCTTGTATCTCTCGCTCTCTATCTACAATAAGCTTCACAGCCACTGACTGCACCCTACCTGCTGATAATTTTCCCTTGACCTTACGCCATAATATCTCTGATAATTCGAATCCCACTAATCTATCTAACACCCTTCTTGCTTGCTGAGCATTAACCATATCGAGATCTACCAATCTTGGTGTCTTTACAGCACTCTGTATAGCAGACTTAGTTATTTCTCTGAATACGATCCGCTTAGTATCCTTAGGATCGAGTCCGAGTACCTCACATAAGTGCCATGAAATGGCTTCTCCTTCTCGGTCTTCATCCGTCGCAAGCCATACCTCATTACATGATTTTAATGTCGTCTTTAGTTCATTGACAACTCTGACCTTATTGTCTTGTACTACATATGAGGGTTTGAAATTATTCTCTTTGTCGATACCTTTCTTTCCCTTATCTAAGTCACGGATGTGTCCATAACTTGATTTCACGATGAAATCCTCCCCTAAGTATTTGTTGATTGTCTTGGCTTTGGCAGGTGACTCTACGATCAATAATTTTTTTGGCATCCGGCTTTATTTCTGTGTCTTATCTCAATAATCAAGGTGCAAATGTAGAATAACATTTCGATTGATCTTGACAAAATGTGATCAAAGGAATAATAAAAGCTACTTTTTATCAAATAATTTTTGCGCCTCTTTCTTTCTTTCTACTGCTAATTGATCTATTATAACTTGATCATTTTCTGAAAGTTCGTTTAACTTTCTGTAATAAGTACGTAGTATGAATTGTGCCATATCATCAGGATGCAATAAGCCCTTCCCCTTTAGAAAATGAGATAAGCGACTGCCCTCCTCAAAATTCCAATTGACTATCATCCAACGACCGATACCAAAATGTAGCTTGCGACTGACGGTCTCTTCGTCAGGTGCATTTCTGAATTTCTCGACTGCATCATCTGGCGTTAGCTTATCTAACCTCCGGTGAGCATCGTCCAGATTACGAGGTATATAAGTTCCATTTATTTTAGATAATTTGATATTCTTAGCATATACTGAATCTAACTCCGCCTGAGTCGTTGGAAACTTTTGAGCATTTCCATTGATATGTAAGAAAAAAATACCTATAAGGATTATGATGTATTTTTTTGACATGTTTATGTTTCTATAAGTGTTGACGGAAGAATATCCCGATTGATTTCGAGATACTCTAACTTTAACAAAGATTTGACCAAAAGAGTCTTCTCTCGTGTAAATAATGAATTTTAAGAATCACTTCATCATATAAATATGAACCATCTATCGTACAAGCAGGTATTTATTATACTTTTGATTATCAATAAAACAAACTAAATCATGTCTAAGGTATATATAGTTTCTGCAGTCAGGACCCCTATAGGAAGTTTTGGGGGAAAACTAAGTTCTATCCCCGCAACCCAATTAGGGGCTGCTGCTATCAAAGGTGCATTAGAAAAAGCCAATGTCAGCCCTGATCATATAGATGAAGTATACATGGGTAATGTGGTCTCAGCAAACTTAGGTCAAGCACCGGCACGTCAAGCAGCAATATTCGCTGGTGTTCCTAATACCGTGCCATGCACTACGGTCAATAAGGTCTGCTCTTCTGGTGCAAAAGCAATTATGTTTGCCGCTCAAGGTATTGCTTTAGGACAGAATAATGTTGTCATTGCAGGAGGTATGGAGAATATGTCTCAGATACCTTACTATATTCCGAATGCTCGATATGGATACAAATTTGGTGAAGGGAAACTTGTAGATGGCATGCAGAAGGACGGCTTAGTAGATGTCTATAATGAATGTGCTATGGGTGTCTGTGCTGATGCGACTGCC
>Ga0209831_1001747_pt1 | contig 19505 bp, 17 predicted proteins | sample Maine_Asex4_meta_FD_187451 | JGI IMG/M metagenome (GOLD analysis project Ga0209831, IMG submission 187451) | Marine algal microbial communities from Maine, USA - Maine_Asex4_metaG (SPAdes) (version 2) | ecosystem: Host-associated > Algae > Red algae > Unclassified | place: Maine, USA | collected...
TGAAGATCAGAGCGGATGATGGCCAGGAGAACGCCTGGTACGCCGCCACCAGAGCCAACGTCTAAGACTTCCTTGCCTTCGGGGATCAATTTTGAAAGCTGAATCGCGTCATAGAGGTCCCGCGAAACGAATTTTTCGTAGGTCGTGTGGCGGGTGAGATTGATTTCTTTGTTTAACGCCCACAGGATCTGACAATAGTGTTTGATTTGCGTCCGCTGGTCTTCCGGTAGTTCGATACCGTAAGCGTCCATTGTCTGTTTGAGGTTGGCCATAAGAGCGAAAGGTTTCGGCGAAGTTTAGTTAGCGTTGAGGAAAAATCGGGTCGCGTGAAAAAAGATCGGGGCTGCAAAGCAGAGGGAATCAATACGGTCTAATACGCCCGCGTGACCTTGGACTAAAGTGCCATAGTCTTTGACGCCGCGATCGCGTTTTATCGCAGACATGGTCATGCTGCCCGACGATGCCATGATGCTGATCACTAGCGCCATGAAACCCGATCCGTACCAAGTGAACGGGGTGGCGAATTGGATCAGCATACCAAAGAGCGCGGTACAACAGGCCGCTCCGATGACACCTTCCCACGTTTTGGTGGAATTGATCCCCGGCGCGATGATGTGTTTGCCCGCCAGGCGATCCCAGACGAAGTGCAACATGTCGCTGACTTGAACCACGACAATAAAGTAAAACAACAGCCCCGCCGTTTTGCCGGTCCATGGCAGGTGAGTCTGAGCTTCGCTGTCCCAATAAACCAGGTCCAGATAAAGCAACGCCGGCGTGTGACTTAGAGCGTAGACGCAGATCAACAACCCAAATTGGATCTTGGCGGACCGTTCTAGAAACCGTTTGTGATCGCCGGTGAAGGCAATTCGGCCTGGAATAAACAGGGAAGCGTAAACCGGAATAACGATCGTATAGAGGTCGTAGTAATTCATCGCGACCATGTAATATTGAAATGGCGTGAACCCGACGATCAACCAAAACAACGTCCCATGATCGCCTCGACGTGTCGGCGTCATCGTGATGAACTCACGCAGTGCCCACAGCGAAATCAACGCGAATAGAACCACCGTAACAATTTTGTTAAACAACAGGCTCATCACCAGCAGCACACAAATCGTCAACCAAGTGATGACTCGCTTGTTGAAGTTACGAATGATTGCCGGATCGAAATTGGATTCCGGTTGCCGTTTTAGAAACTGCCCAATCGCCAGCAGGATCGTCAGCCCAATCAGCACGCCAAGCATCAGCGCCGTTGTCCAAAAATCCAACAGCGCGGGTTGGGCGACCGGCGTTTGAGCGGCGGCCGATTTTTGAATTGTGAGTAGGAAATGCTGCAAGGAGCTGTCGTGAGTGATGTTAGTGTTTTGTGGGCAAGGAAAAGCTACGAACCATTTTTAACTTCATGAGGTACTCGAGGTTGGTCAAAAAAAAGTTTGGGGTGGAGCATTAGCCGTTTGAACGCTAGCTCCGGTTTCTGGTGCCGCCACCGTGGCTAGCGTTGAAACGGCTACTCCTAATTTTTAGCCGCGCGGAACCACTAATGGTCCTTCATCTTCATCACGGCCGCTTCGGCGCGTCTAAGAAAATCGTTTTTGCCTTCGCCAGATTCTAGCCATATCGGTGCCCCGATGGATATACAACTGAGCAAAGGAACGGGCAAAAACTCACCTTTTGGCATGACTCGGTTAAGATTATCGATATAAACCGGAACCAGCTCCAGGTCCGGTCGCTTTTTGGCCAGATAAAAGAGCCCACTTTTGAAGGGCTTCATTTGGTCAGCATGGTTTCGACCGCCCTCGGGGAACACGATCAGCGACTGTGTATCTCCGATCTCCCTGAGCATCATGTCGATGGGGCTGTTGCGAATCTTAATTTTCTTTCGATCAATCAACAATGCGTTGAACGCGCGAGCCATATAACGCCTCACCGGGCCTGCACGCCAGTAGTCGGCTGCCGCGACCGGACGTGTTCGAGCGCGGATCGGCTTGGGTAGCGACGCCCACAGTACCAGCGCATCAAGATGGCTGGTGTGGTTGGCGAAGTAAACGCGTTGGCAGATGTCTGGCTCACAGTCGACCCAACGTACCGTCGCACCGCTGAGCGCTTTGGCCAGCAGTACCAAAAATGGCACGGTTATCTGTTTCATGGGTCAATCTCAAAGCGTTAAAATTCGGTGATGGGCGATGCCACCGTTTCCGCGGGGCGTTCCACCTTGAGGGATTTCTTGCTTCATCCAACACCGGCAGCCGCACCGGGCTGCAGTTTTACGAATCCCTTCTGCGCATTGTTCTAAAGATCGTTTCCTTTACAAGCCAGCTAATGGGATTTTCTTGGTTGCCGCATTTTTAGATATCTTTTCCCATACTAAAGGTCTTGTTGATTTTATTAGCCATTTGGGCGCTAGCCCAATGGCACTTACTTTAGACGAAACGTGGGATAATCTTATCAGCCGCCACGCGATAGCGTCCGGTCCTAAGCGCGTAAGACCGGACGCTATCGCGTGGCGGCTGGTGGGTCTATGCGTGGCATCAATCTAAAGTAAGTGCCATTAGGCGCTAGCCCCGGTTCAGTAGTGACGAAACCGAGGCTAGCGTCCAAACGGCTAATATTCAAAATCGAAAGCAGAATAAATCGACAAGCCTTAATCCAATTAGTATTTCGGCTTATTAATGCGTCTCATAATCGCACCGGTAATAGAAACAGGCCTTACAATCCAATCGCTCGGAACTGCTGATACGTGTGAACCCGAATGAAGATCCGCTGTCCCTTAACCAACAGCTATAATACACCAACGGCCGAAGACGCGAACCGATGGTTGGCATCTTGGCTTTTCATTTCGTTCATTGGATGCGATGTATAAACGTCATCGCAACATTTTATGACTGAATCTACTATTTCCGCCATCGAACAGAAAATCATTTTGCCACTGTTCGGGGCCAAGGATCAACATCTTCGCCGCCTCCGTGACGAATTCAATGTCGACATCACACACCGCAGCGGGAAGATCCGTGTGTCCGGCGAAGACGAAACTGCGGTCGCTCAAGCAACCGATGCCATCGAACAGTTGACTGAGATCGTGCGCCGACGCGGAAACCTGACGCCTGACCTGTTCAACGAAACGGTCGCTCGAGTTAGCGGCCGGTCAGCTCCGGCGAAGAAACATGCCTCTATCGAAACGTTCCAAGCTGGTAAAGAGATCCGCCCGCGCACCGCAGGCCAAGGACTTTATGTTGAAGCAATTCGAAACAACGATTTAGTGTTTGCCGTCGGTCCCGCAGGATCAGGAAAGACCTACTTGGCAGTCGCGATGGCGGTTGAGGCACTCAAGAATCAAGAAGTCCGGAAGATCGTGCTTGTGCGCCCCGCCGTGGAAGCAGGAGAGAGTCTTGGATTCTTGCCGGGCGACCTTCAAGCGAAGATCAATCCCTATCTCGTTCCCTTGCTGGACGCGATTAACGACATGATCGGTTTTGAACAGGCTCGGCAATTGGTCGATCGTGATGTGATTGAAGTCTGCCCGCTGGCCTACATGCGTGGTCGCACGTTGAATGAATCCTTTATTATTCTGGACGAGGCGCAGAACACGACGGTCTCTCAGATGAAAATGTTCCTAACTCGGATGGGGCACAGTTCCAAAATCGTCGTCTCAGGAGATGCAACGCAAGTTGATCTTCCTCACCGCACCCCCAGCGGTCTAATCGACGCGCTCGATCGTCTGACCGGCATCAAGGGGATTACTTTGGCGAAGCTGACCGCAGACGACATCGTTCGGCATCGTTTGGTGACCGATATTGTCAATGCTTACGATGGCAATGGCAAAAACTCCGGCAAAGATGGGGCAGGAGAAATGGCAAATAAGTAGTAGAATACGTCACCGGCAAGGCGGAAGTTTTGCTGGTCTTTGAGCTCAGGCTGCTGAATGGTTTGGGCGATGTTTAAATCTCAAAAGGAGCCTCGAATCAAGATGCTCCACTGCCGGTACCCTTGATGTCCAATTCTTCCAAAAATACTAGTCGCTGGTCGATGCCTGTCCGCCGCGCTCCTTTAGAGCAGGTCAAGGATTTCTTGTCCGACCCCAATGTCTGGAACCGGATCGGATTGTGCGCGCTGATCACGTGTATTCTTTGGATCGTGATGTTCGGTTGGGCTCCGCCGTTCTCTTTCCGTGTACGCGAAGCTCCTGATCGCGATATCTATGCAAGAGTTCAGTTTGAGTACAACGATTATGAAACAACCGAAGCCAATGTGCGTCGGGCACGAGCAAACGTTCCGAACTTTTACGTTAACGATCCGCAGCCTTTGGAAACGCTGCGATTAGCGCTGATTGACAGCATTTTTGAGATTAAGCAGAAGTCGTTTGAAGACATTCAGGCGGCGGGCGCTTGGAAGAAATTTGAAGATTCCGAATCTTTAGAGCAAGAGTACGATGCCATCATTGCCGAGGAGAACTTTGAGAAGTTCCGTGCGGCATTAGATAAGGACGAACAACTGACAGCGCTACAGAGGGCTTTGGCGGCTGCGTTTATCGAGGTAGACAAGCTTGGTTTATTGGCGAATCTAACACACGAAATTGGCCAAGGTAGTATGACTGAGATCCAGGTGTACCCCAAAGGTGACCCGTCTGCGAAACGCCTTGCGCAGGTTTCTCAGGTGCGGATCGCCGAGGCCAGCGAAGTTCTTCATCAACGTTTGACCGAAGAAGTCCTCAAAGAAGTCGCCGTTATTGACGACGGCAATATGGTTGCTGATCGATTATTTAATTGGATAAAGCCACAATTGATGGTGACGTTGGTGCGTGACGATGCGGCGTCCAAGAAAGCATCCACTCAAGCTGCGAAGGAAGTCGAGATCGCCAAACGCGTTTACGAACCGGGGGATCTGATGGAGCAGTTCAATGGACGTGACAATGACCGACAGGGGATTTTGGCAAACGTGCCGCTGACCGGAGAAGACATTGACTTTCTTCGGGCTGAACACCAAGCACTGGTTAACAGTGGCAAATGGTACGATCGTACGATTCGCTCATTTTGCTTTTTTGGACTTTTTGCGTCGGTATTCGCGATGCTTTGTCAGTATCTCTATTACCGAGACATCCATCTTTTGACCGATATCAAGCACTTTGCTTTGTTGCTGGGGTTGATGCTGGTCACTTTGGTGACGATGTGGATTGTATCGATGAAAGTCGAGTGGCGGGCGGAAGTGGTGCCGGTTGTGATTTTCGCGGTGACAATCGCGATCGCGTATCACATTGAATTGGCGATGCTAATTTCGACCCTCGTTGCGTTAGCTTTCACGGTAGCGCATGGTTTTGGGTTAGGAGAGTTTGTGATTCTCACGACCGCAGCGACGTCATCGGCGATTATGTGCCGTCAAATTCGCACGCGTACAAAGTTAGTAAACATCGGATTGATTTCCGCCGCGTTTGTTTTTCCAACTGCGGCTGGCGTGCTGTATTTATTAGGGCAACCATTAGGGTTGCCATTATTTGTCGACGCAGTTTGGTTCGCCGCCGGCACGTTTCTGGCAGGACTGCTGATTTCGGCGCTGCTGCCCTATCTCGAACGCTGGTTCGAGATTCAGACGGACATCAGTTTGTTAGAACTCAGCGACGCCAATCATCCGTTGTTGAAAGAACTGGTCCAACGTGCTCCGGGCACCTACAACCACAGTATCAACGTGGCCTCGATCAGCGAAGCGGCCGCCGATTCGATCGGTGCCAATGGTCTCCTTTGCCGCGTCGGTGCTTATTTTCATGACGTTGGAAAGTTACGAAAGCCGGACTACTTCATCGAAAACCAGGCCGGTGGAACGAATAAGCATGATGACCTTGTGCCGACGATGAGCACATTGGTGATTATTGCCCATGTGAAAGATGGTGCTGAGATTGCCAGTAAGTACAATCTTCCCAAACGTATCATTGACTTGATTGAGCAACATCACGGGACGACACTGGTGGAGTATTTCTTCAACCGAGCCACGAAGATCAGCGAAGAAGAGAATGAAGGCACGCAGATCGATCAAGCCGATTATCGCTATCCAGGCCCCAAACCGCAGACCGCCGAGGCAGCCGTCATGATGTTGGCGGACACGGTCGAAAGCGCCAGCCGCGCGTTGCGTGAACCGACGCCGGCTAGATTGGAGAACCTCGTCACCGAAATTGCTCGTAAGAAGTTTGAAGACGGGCAGTTTGACGAATGTCCTATCACCGTGCAGCAGTTGCACACGATCCAGCTGAGCTTAGTAAAGTCATTGAACGCCATGTATCACGCTCGTGTGAAGTATCCAGAACAGAAAGCTGCGAAAGTGAAGTCGTAGGAGCCGCAATTTTTCGAAAGAAATTCCAATCCATGAAATTGAAGCCGAACGGTGGAAGACAATCACGCCCTTTCAACGTGTACAATTTTGGCTGAAGAATATTATTGTTCTAGCTCAAGCAAAGTGAAATGCATGAGGCAAACGCAAACGCTTTTAGACCCTTGGTTTGTGCTGATTTCGGTTTTCGTACTTTTCATCACAGATAGGGCCAACAGAGAGGTAAAAGATGGTGAGGAAGCGGATGCCCAGCCCGTCAACGTGTTGATGATTGCGATCGACGATTTGAACGATTGGGTAGAACCGTTGGAGGGGCACCCGCAAGTGAAAACGCCGGCGATAAAAGGGCTGGCCAATCGTGGTGTGATGTTCGGTAATGCTCATTGTCAGTCCCCTTTTTGTAATCCTTCGCGCACTAGTGCTTTGTGACTGTTGAAAATTCGGTTTGGAAATATTAGCCGTTTTGGCGATAGCCTCGGTTATTGCCTGTTCAACCGTGGCTATCGCCAAAACGGCGAATCCGAAAATTGAAGTGTCACAAAGCACTAGGAGAACCAGTTGATCGTTCCCGACGATCGGCCCACCGACTCGTGCGCGAGCAAAACAAAGTAGCAGCTTTTGTAGCAAGTTAAACTGTATATAAAAACGGCTGTAGCGTGAAAAGTAGTACGTTACTCTCCAAAAGTGATCTTCGAAGCCAAAGGCTTTAATGGTAAGTGTGAGGTTACGCTTCACAAGCCGCGTGAACTCGAAAACCAAGACTACGAAGGCTACTTCGGCGGCATACCGAAAACGAAAATGCTAGCAATGTTAAACTTTGTGGGATAATTTGAGTGTGCGGATTAAAGACAATGCCACGTAAGTGACGAAGTTAACACCATGCCAGTAGTTGTGGCTGTAGCGAATGAAATAAACACCGACGCAAGGACGCTCGACGTGTCAAATAAAAACAAAACAAAAAACCGGATCACCAAATTGTTCGTCTGTTGCTTGATGGCGTTTGCGATCAGCAGCAACGTTGGCTGTTTTCTACCGATCTACGATGCTGACCCAGCCGTCCGGGCTCGTCAATTGATCCATACTTCGGAAGATCTACGCAGCTTACGTGATGAGTGGCATCGTTTCTGGTTCTTGGATCAACCAAGCCACATGCAGCCACTGCGAACGCACGGCGGCATCCTCTAGGATTGCCGGGCGTTGTCATCGAAACGCCCCGCCGTAGCCGATAAAATATGAAACAGCCATTCTTGCTAGGATGGCTGTTTTCATGCGCATCTGCGGTGGCATAGGCCACTGTCGCCCTTGGCCTGTGCTCGAGTTGCTCAATCGCATGACAGGTATGACGCCTATCCTACGGTTTAGCCGCGACAAACCACTAGGCGTCTTCTTCGGGCGGCGAGAAAACCGGGGCGCTGGGTTCTTCGTAGTCCTCGTTTACGTCATCATCATCGCTGGATGAATCGGACGAGTAATCTGGTAGGTTTTTGACAACCTGAGACTTGATATCGAGGTCCGTGTTGATCGAGCTTTTAATGTCGTCTAGGCCACGGCGGAACTGGACGTATGATTCGCCAAGCTGTTTCGCAACCTCGGGCAATCGTCCGCCGAACAACATCACGGCGACGATCGCCAACAGAATCATTTCGGTGACACCGATTCCAAAAGGTAACATAGTGGTTTAACAGACCGAATCAATGAGAGGAAATATAGATCAACAGAAGCGTTTAAACAGAACACAAATGCCTACTTTTCAACTGTCTCACGCTCCTGCGAGATCGAATCGGTAGGTGCGTTTTCCTTGTCTTCGATGTTTCTGTCGGCAGGCTTTTCTTCCATGCCGGCTTTGAATTCATTGATGCTGCGGCCCATATTGCGCATCAGACTCGGTAGTTTCGCACCTCCAAAAAGGAGAATGAAAACTGCCGCAACGATTGCCAATTCGGGGATACCAAGACCAAACATATCATCAACTTTCATCTGAAAATTCGAACACTGGCGTGATTGCCGCGTTCTTCGGCGTTTTTCGGGCTTGCCGCGAGCAATTGATCGCCAAGCCGAGGATCGCCAACCGTCCGAGGTTAAAAACGGGGAAACAGATTAGCCCCGACGAGACTTGAACCTCGCCGCACCATTTTAGATTCGGCCAAATACGTGTCAAACCCCAAAGCCGGCCTTTGCTGACCTTTGTCGCGGAGGTATTGGGCCGAATTGCCGTGCCGGAGACGCATAAACGGCAAAGTCAGCCCCCATGTTTAGTTCATTGTGAGGCAACCGCGTGGCTAAAACGGACTGATGAAATTTTTGCCTGCATTAATGGCTCAACAGCGGAGTTTGCCCAAAAATTCATAATGCATCAATCGCCTGGATCGAGATACGATTGCGGCCGGCCTTTTTGGCGTGATACATGTTCTTGTCCGCGGTCTTTAGAAGGACGCGAGCGGATGTGCTAGGCACGTTGCTCATCGCAACGCCGATGCTCACGGTGATCGAAAAACCATCATGGCTAGGCGGTTTGGCCATGATGCTTTGACGGAATTTCTCGAAAACTTTTTCGGTTTCCAAAAGAGAAACTGTCTTCAAAACGACGCCGAATTCGTCACCTCCCAGACGCGCAATACACACCGCTTCTGGAAAGCACTGCTGCAACTTATCCGCAACGTGCTTGATAGCAAGATCGCCAGCCTCGTGCCCGAAACGATCGTTGATCTGCTTAAAATTGTCGGCGTCGATAATCGCCAACGTTATTCGCTCTAATAGGGCGGATTCCAGTTTTTCTTGAAATCCACGTCGATTCTCCAGACCGCTGAGTGGATCCGTTAAAGCTTCGTTGGTCAAGCGGCGTTCTTTTTCGCGTCGTTCTGTAACGTCACTGAGATAGAGAATTGTCCAAGCCTGGCCATCTGTTTTTATTGGATGGATGATCTGTTCGATCTGAATATCCACACGCGAATCGCGTTGGGTTTGCGTACCTTCTAACCGAAGTTGTCCGCAAGTTTCGCGTACATATTCCGAATCGACTATCAGTAGGTCATTTATCGGTTTGTCGATTGCATCGGAGGCTGGGATCTCGAAGATCGTTTCTGCCAATGCACTCCAGCACTTTACCCGGTTCTGTTGGTCTAGAATGAGAATACCGTAAGGAGATGTCTCAATGAGACTCTGCAGCAGAGTGTTTTGAAGTTGAGGCGGCATTGAGTCGAGCATATTTCTAGGATGAACTAAATACTTACGGTTCGCAATTCGCCGCAGGGCTTGATGGGATATTCGCGGTTCTGTGTAGATAGCGACTACGTTTCTACCGATTATAACGGCTGCAGACTCTTCAGGCGTGCTCTCCTACAATCTCCCGCCTCAAAGAAGGGCTAACTCCGGCAGCCAAAGCTTTGCTCAGCCGGTTCCGCCATGAGTGGGTCAACGAATCCCACAAGGAAATCGGGAAACCTGCATAGACTAATTCTATCGGTGAGGCGTTAGCCTGGTGACACTTAATTTATTAGTCCAACGGATCGCTTATCAGCCGCAGGGCGATAACCCAATGGCACTTACTTTAGATTGATGCAACGCATCTGCGTATCAGCCGCCACGCGATAGCGTCCGGTTTTTAGCGCGTAGGACCGGACGCTATCGCGTGGCGGCTGATAAAATTATCCCACGTTTCGTCTAAAGGAAGTGCCATTCGGCGATAACCCACGGTCCTTGGTTGCCATTGGTGGATCGGACGTTATCGCGTGACGTCTGATAGTGATGCCGTTAAACGCTAGGCCTTCCGGCCGGTGGATGACTGTACTACGGCATACGGCTTGTGCGGTGGCGATACCATTGCTCCTAGCGGAGAAGGGACCTTTAGGACTCATGGCCCAGGATGATAAAAAAAATCGCCGGGAATTGCTCAGTCTATGACGGCCACCGACTCGCTGCCGCCCTAAGCCTGCGTAACGAAAAAGCGGCCAAGGTGGTTACACAGTGGCCGCTTATGATTCTCGATCTTGTTGGCGAAATCTATCGGATCTCTGCCGTCGCGAACTCGATTAATAGTGTGTGTTGTTCTTACCGAGGTCAACATCGCCCACCATGTGGAAGTGGTTATGGTCGATGTAAACCACTTCGACAGAGTCTTCATCCAGCAGCGTGTGCGGGATTGGCCAACCGACGATACGCTTTTCGGTGTAGTAGATCGTACACTTGTAATGAGCGTGATGCAGTTGAGCCGGTCCGATCAGTGGAACGACGCGTGGCGGATCAATGTAGTCCGCAATCTTCTCTTTGATGAAGGTCACGTTGCTCCGCTGAGTCTCGTTGACGAACGGGAAACCACCCTGAGTTTGATTGGCACGTTCCAGAGCTCGCCATACTTCGTCGTCGCTTGGTGGATCCAGAGCTTTTACTGGTCCGCCTTCGGAGATTGGACCCAAAATTGGGACACGAGCGTAACGTTCGTGGATGTGATGGCGATCTTCTTGAATTTTCTGCCAGTACGGCGTCACCGGAATCGGAACGCTGAAGATCCCCAATGAAGGGCCGACTGACGTAAAACATCCCGTTGTTGAAACTGCCGCCATCGCTAAGAGCAATGCTGTCGTGACAGTAATTTTATTGGCAAGCATCTCAAGTCCTTTTTAGTTATGCGTTCCTATCTCCTCTATCGTGATAAAGTTTGCGGGACTTGCGGATTATTCCGAAAATTCCGCCTTTTGATACCGGCAGTGCTAGCGGACAATGTTCATCGCGGGCTAAAGCTGATCAAAACCGGACTTTATACATCCCCAACGGATGGGACCGGTTGTAAAAGTGGTCAGCCAGGTCGAAATTCCATTTGTCGAAACGGCTTGTGGCAGTAAAACATCAGCGGATAGATGGCGATTGGCAATTGGGATAATTGAGCATGAATTTGAAACGAATGGGAATCATGATGTTGCTGTGTGCCGCAGCGTGCGGAATCGTCGCTTACGAAAGTTACCGATTTAACGCCGTAGCCGTCGAACGTATGCTGGCTAACACGCGCACCCAAGAAATGTTCATCAATCTTGAGGCTGGCATTCCCCTCAGAAGCAAAATCACCGGCTTTTGCGCGATCGTATTCGCCGTGGCTGGGCTGAAACTGCTGACTTCGGCTTTTTGGATGGCCACAAAGGACAAAGACTGACTCAGCGCGCTGGTATCGGCGGACAATCGCGATGCGACCAAACTGTTGTTTGAACGGCGTTTTGGGCTCGTGTTTGCAAATTTTCTCTGCAATTAGGGCAGTGCCCGCGGGGTCTAGCTCAATTTAGGCCGTTACAACAATCTGGGCTGTCGATAGCTAAGGATTTGGATAGTTTTGATCGGAACCGTCGGCAGCGTTTCCGGCTTCAGCGCTGGTGAGTGCATTCTATCCCCAAAGTGGGAAGCGCTGCGCTTTTTGATAGGAATGTCGAAGCAAATTTTGCCAGCAAAACTACCTGTATGCTTGAGCCGCTCCCATTCCCTCCTACCAACGCCTTGGAACACACAAATGTTTAAATTTAGGTAACAATTCAGCTATCTAAAGTTGCACTTATCAGCCGCCACGCGATAGCGTTCGGTTCTGTTGTAATTTGAGGAGGCGAAACCGGGCGCTATCGCCCAATGCACTTTCTTTAGATTGATGCAACGCATCGACCCACCAGCCGCCACGCGATAGCGTACGGTCCTAATCGCGTAGGACCGGACGCTATCGCGTGGCGGCTGATAAGATTATCCCACGTTTCGTCTGAAGAAAGTGCCATTGGGCTATCGCCCGGCGGCTGATTTGCGTAATCCCTCGGATTTATCACCACAACTTCAGACAGCTGTTACATACGCTCGATAAGCGGGTTTCTTCCAGTTTCAGCCATCTCTTGTTGAAGCGCTCGCCCGTAGATGTTGCTAACGAAATTCGCTTTTAATTTCAAATGGCGGCTCAATTATTAAAACAAGAAAACGTCTCGCTGTTAATTTAACGGCGATACGTTTCTCGTTGATTCTAATTGTTCAGTGCGCGACCCGCGATCGTTGTTGGTCTGTGATGCCATTTATGCATGGCAAATCTGATAGCTGTAATACTGGAAGCGGCAACCTTAAAGATCCAGACCGGCAACATATTTTTTTAATCCTAGGCTTGCCAGTTCAGCATCCAAGTCATCGCGGTCGGTTGAATTTAAAGTTCTACTTACCTCTTCGATTAGAAGTTCGCCAAACTTTCGTCTGGCACGACGCAGATTTTGGCGAATCCAATCTGACGAGACCTTTTTGTTGTGCAATTTATCGAATTGCTTGGCCAATTCAATGGAGGAAGATTCTGGATTCTCAGCTCGTAGACGCAAGATGGAGTAGAAGTAATTTGATTTCTCAGATTCAAATGACTGAAGCGATCCCCAAGTAATGCTCAACACCCGCTCACGCCATTTTGCGGAGAACGCAATATCGACAACCTCCAGCGATTCAATCTTCAACGCCGCATTGTGGGCCGCCAAAGAACTTTCAAGAACACCCTCTGCCATTTGGGAGCGGTAAAAGTCGGTGATTAAATTTCGCAGAGAAGCCTTTAGGTAATCGCGAAATCTTCCTCGGCTCGGATTGGCTTTACGAAAATCACCTCGCACGAATCGCAACGCAAACTCTTGCGTCAAATCCTCAGCAGCGTGGTGGCTTTTCGTTGCACCGAAAGTGTATTGGTAAACGCAGCCCGCATATCGCCGAAGTATTTGGCTGCGGAGCATCGCTGCGTCGCGATCCTCATTTTTACCCCCATGGGCCGCGACCAGTTCGTCCCAGTTGGTCGTAATATTGCTGAGCCGACTTTCAAAAGCTCTGCTACTCATATTCGTTGGGCTTTATGAAGTTTTAGGAAGCAGCGTGGCCACTGTACCGGTCGTCGGAACCAGCCGTTTACACCGCAAATTATAAGCGTGTTAAACCAAAAACGCGATCTTTTAGTGCCTGAATGCCTTTAAGATTTCACGCTTTTTAGCTCTAGGTCACGCGAAAATTTGTCACTTGATGCTCAGGCGTCGACTTGGCTGGAGTGTTTCGCCTATTCGAAATCGCTTTAACCTTTGATCCCACGACCTTTAAGTACGTTGGAAACCAGCATAATCAACAAAAACGTTAAACTTTCACACTCCTGTTTACCGACGAATCCTCTACCCCCCATTTATTTGCTCGAGGGAGAAAATCTTGAGGTTCTATCTTGGACCGCATCGGACCGCTTTTCTGTTGCTAGCCGCTTGGCTCAGTAGCTATACGGTCGCGCGCGCTCAAGAAAGCGTCGTGAGCTATCAGATCTACGACTCGGCGAATCTTCAATCCATAGACGATCAACCCGCCCAGTTCGCTCGCGCCGCACAAACGTTCGATATGACCGATCAGCGCTGGGGCACATTTTCGACCTTCCTCGGTACGGACGGCTCAAAGCAACCACAAGACTTTGGAGCGAACGCAAATCTGGGCGGGGCCGCTGCACTCGCTTTTTCTGCTCCCCTTTCGCGCGACTTCGGCATTGGATTTCAGATCGGATCACGGGTTAGTTTCTCTGGAAACGCCGTGCAGGTTTTCGAATTAGTTGGCGAAGCAAAGGACCGATTTCAAAATTTCACAACCGTCGGGCTGTTTCAAAGAAGCCGCAATGGTTTTGCGTTGGGAGCGGTATATGATTTCCTCAACCAGGAATCGTTCGATAGTTTTACGCTGAGCCAGTGGCGAGTGGGAGCAAGTTTTGAATTCAATGAGACTACCGAAATTGGAGTCGTTTTGAACCTCTCAGATCGTAGTGACGAAGGAAATTTCAACACGACGGCCGTTTCGTTAGATCCGATAGAGCAGCTTCGCGCGTATCTACGGCGAATCTGGCCCACCGGTGTGCAAACGACGCTTTGGGTTGGCGTGGCGGACAAACATAGCGAAGAAAATGTCTTGACCGGCACACTACCGCCCAAGACCAATCAAATTCTATTCGGGGCCGAACTTTTTGCGCCCTTGAACAATTATCTTGCGCTTACTGGAGAAACGAACTTAGTCATGCCGGCCGACACCGGTGCGGTGGACGCATTTCTGGGGATCGAGTTCTCTCCGGGAGGCATTCGTCGGACGCGCAACCGCAACAACCGCTTTCGTGCGTTCCTGCCGGTGGCGTCCAACCCGTCTTTCACGACCGACCTGACGAGACGCTGATCTGTCGCACCGTTTGAAAATCGCAGTTCATCGGCCGCGATTTATTTCGTATCAAATTACTCGGCAGCGCTTGCTCCACCGCCGCAAACCAATCGCACAATACCACTGTTTAGGGAAGCCGAATCGACCGGGAATTCCTGTGTCAGTTCTCGCACGCTTTCAGACTGCTCCTCACGAAATAGTGAGAAGACATTGGATGGAATAGCGATCGAACCTTGTTGGTCGGTCACCAGCTTCCAAGTGTCACGGACAGTTTTGCCAAACGTGTCTGGTTGACCCTCCGAGTGCCCTGTCATGACTTCACCAGCATTGATGGCAAAGCTGCATTGGTTGGCGGGCAGTCCAATTTCGTCCGCTTCTTTTTGATTAAATTCTAGCAACCATTTCAGCAGATCTTGGAATCGCTCAAAGGAAACCAAAATCGCATCGTGCCGACGCGCGATAACCTGACAGTCGGGGCGGTCCAGTGGAAATGTGTTCTCCATCCGATGCCACATTTCACGAAACGCCACTTCACCCACGTCATCGAGCAACGCGTCAGCCTGAGTGAACTTAATTACCAATAAATGGACGCTGGAGAGTTCAACAAGTTGTCGGAAGGTTGAAAGATCGCTTGGGAATAGCTTCCGAAATAGCGGATGCTTGCTCGCACGATCGGCCGTCAGCGCGTCGAACCGTTCCACGTTCTGTTCAAGTCGAATCAAGATCTCAATGGCGGACTGATTCTCGATTTGGATACAGGCATCGCCTTCGCGTATGGGAGTTGTCGGAGGCAATTTTGATTCGTTTTGCGCACCAACCTTCACCCTTGTGCGTGTCGCCTCAGCATCCTTCTGTACTACAATCTTTGGCAGGTCGTCCAATTGCGGACCACGTAATTCGTAAGTTCCTGCAACAAGTCCTGCACCAACATTGATTTGCTGTTGACTGAGCAGTCTATTCTGAGCGATCACGTGAGGTGCATGAAAGGGACCGCCAATGCAATACGTTTTTGACTCAACGTCACGGATTTCCTGATGAACGCGAAATACGGCTTCGACCGATTGAGAAAACTCTACCTTAAATCGAAGATTGCAGACTTCGCAGTTTGTGTGCGATTCAATATTCGTCAGTGAAGTGAAATTTTGGGCTGCCACACGACAGACCGGACAGACAACATCCCAAGTTAAATTCAGTAGACCATTTTCTACACTGGCCAAACATAGTTCCAATGATTCATCTATCGAGCAATCCAATTGATTCGCCAGCGGTATCGGACGGATGCGAGCAGCAAAAGAATCCGCCACCCGAGTCAACACGTCAGCCATCTGTTGAGCCAATCGAGGGTTGTTGATTTGAGTTGCCAGCGCATCACAACGGTTCTTCAACCGTTGTTTTTGAGCCTTAGAAAGCTTAGGTGCAGCGCCAAAAGAAACATCGCACGCAAATCCACAACTATTATCGTTGGCAATTTTCTCCAGTTGAGCGTAGACGCGGTCTAAGGAGCGTTTGGTCGAGAAGTTGAACTGAAATGGGGTGAGCAGTTTTCCCAACCACCCGCGTGGTTTCACTTCAAAACGATGTACCAACCTCGTTTTCTGACCGGCCAGTGGATGTAGCTCGACGGTGCTGGTGACCCATTGAAAAGGTCCCGATTCAAATTCTCTTAACACGCTCATTTCGCGTTCGCTGATCCACTGAAACGGATGTTCACGCCAACGCATGACCAGTCCATGAAGAGTCGCTTCGGCGGAAGTTTTTCGTTGCCCGTCGGAATGATCGTGAGTGAATTTTACCGCCGGGAGACCGATTGCTTTGTTGAAACGATCGGTGTCCGCGACCAAAGGCCATAGCTGTTTGACCGATGCCTCCAGCGTCCATTGGAAATCGTACTTTCGAATCGAAGCGTGCGAGGCGTCTGGTGTTTGGGGGTAAAGTCTGATGCTGATCGGTTTGTTATTGAGAATACGCTCAACATCGGCCAGCATCTCGGTGGCGTTGGGATAGCGCAAATCCGGTTGCTTCTCCAAAGCCTTCATCACTAAATTGTTGACCGCGTCGCTAATACCTGGGCGGGCGTATTTCGGAGGCATTGGGCGCTCGTCCCGGTGCATCTCCGCCATTTCGGTCATGCTGTCAGATTCGAAAGGCGGCGTTCCGACAAGCATTTGATACAGCGTCACGCCCAGCGAATAAATGTCCGCGCGAGCGTCGACCGTTCGACTTTCGTATTGCTGTTCAGGTGCCATGTACATTGGCGTGCCGAGCATGGCTCGTTGTCGCGTCAACGCCAACGAATCGCTCTGATCTATGTGGCGCGCCAGTCCGAAGTCGGTGAGCTTCGCGATTTCGAACTGCTCAATCGCGTCCGCTTGATTATCATTGGTGGCTTGACCTTGCGATTCTTTTCGAAAGCGGACGATGATGTTTGACGGTTTGACATCTCGATGGATTACTCCTGCCAAATGCATCGCCGACAACGCGCGAAGAACGTCGGCGACCACACGTAGTGACTTCCGCGCCGGCAGTAATTTAAGTTGTTCAATTACTTTCCCAAGTTCAACGCCCTCGATAAATTCGCTGGCGATGAAATAGCGTCCTTTTTCGCAACCAAACTCCAGATGTTGAGTGATGTAAGGACTGGCAACGGTGGCGTGCAACCGCGACTCTTTCTCGAATCGCAGGGCCGTCTTTTTGGAAACTATCATCTCCGGGCGAATCATTTTGATGGCAACGGAGTCAAAACCGGTCGCTTTCGTGTTATCCGGATTCGGTGTTGCCCGAAATACGACGCCTGCCCCCCCTTCACCTACGCGTTTAGTGAGAAAGTAGCCAGCGAACTGGATCGGCAGATTTTTATGCTGAAATTTACTTGCTGAGGCAACTGTTTGATTCGCTACCGAATCAATTACGACTTCGAAATCCATTTCGGAATCTTCGAAGAAAGACGGCGATTGGGGGGTGTTCGAGTCAATTCTCCGTGTCTCTCCTCTTAGCATATCCTCAGAACGGCCGGTTTCATCATCAGCTTTGTGCGTTGGCTGGTCTGGGGACATAGGTTGGATTCCGAGGCGAGGATCGGTGATTCGAAGTAATTTTTTTGGAGGAATTGGCCGAGAAATCGGCAGAAGACTCACGGGCTTCCGATAAGTTTACCTATTTCTTAGCAAAAATGTGTCACATTTCTGCTAACGCGTCGTAGTAGATTCAATGGAGAAGGTACTTCTCTGATTATATAATCCGGTTCCCCCCCTTGGCTCTCTAATAATGACTACACCACTTTCATTGAGAAAGATCGCAGCTTTTGCAACAATTTTGCTGCTGCCTTTTAATCTCGCACAAGCAGCCGATCACCTCGAAGCTCCCGCCGTTCAAATGGATGGCAGCACGGATATCAACGACCTCTTTTTGTTTCAATCACCGAATAACGCGGCAAATTCAGTGATGATCTTGACCGTCAATCCGTTCGCTGGTTCTGGCAATAGCGGTACGACATTCAATGATAACGCCAGTTATCAATTTCAGTTCGACAACGACGGCGATGCTGTTGCTGACGTGACCTACAGTACAACCTTTTCAGCGGCAGTCGGAGGAGTCCAGACATACTCCGTGCAAAGTGGAGGCACCACGATTGCTACTGGGTCAACTGGCAATACCGCTTCTGCCGTAATAGGTGGAGGCCAGGTTCAAGCAGGTAATTTTGACGATCCATTTTTCTTCGATTTCAATGGCTTCAATAACGGTTTAGCCTTTACCGGTGACGATACCTTCGCTGGAGCAAATGTTTCGGCGATCGTGCTTGAGGTTCCTAGTGCAGGCTTTATTGCGAACAGTAACAATGTCGGAGCACAAGCTGTCACCGAGTTACTGACTGGGGCAAGGGTCGATCGTATTGGTCGCCCTGCGATTTCTACTGTTTTGATTCCTTCAGGCGACAAGGATACATACAACGCCGCTGACCCTGCGAATGACTTCGCAACTTTTGGCAGCGATGTAAATGCGGCAATTGCGGGTCTTAGTAATCAGATGAATGCAGATGCATTGACAGGCATTCTTCTGCCTGACCTTTTGACTTATGACGTCTCAAACCCTAATGGCTATGTCCCAGGTGTTCTTAATGGTCGTCGTCTTGAAGATGATGTTATCGACACGTCACTGGAAGTTCTTACAGGCACCACGGGTATCGGTGATGACGTTGACGCCAACGATGTTGCGTTCCGAAGCGTTTTCCCTTACTTGGCCCCAGCTAACGCGGCCGTTCCTGAGCCAAGTTCGGGCGTTGCAGTTCTGATGCTGGCCATCGGTGGCATGCTCCGTCGTTCTCGCAGATCTTAGAAATCTCTAGCAGTTTCTAATCGTGAAAAAGCTTGACCGTTAATCGGTCAAGCTTTTTCTTTTTGGTGGACTGTAGACACGAGTAAAAAATGTAACTCTTTTCCGTTGAGTAAATGAACTCGAAAATCAACAACGAATTAGGTCGATGAAGCAAACATCCGCGTTAGTCGCGACACTTTTGGTGATGCAGGTGTGCGTTAGCCTTGCATCGTCACCCACTTATGCTCAAAAGCCGCGCGTCCCAGCCAGTGACGACGAGGTCCTGCAGCGGCTGCCAAAGACGCTGTCACTCAACCGTGACCGGATGGCCACGATTCGGGAAAAATTGGCCGCTGACCCCAGCAACAGCCAATTTGCTGCTGCGGCAGCCAAGGGCTTCATCAGGATGGGCAACGAGGAGAGTGATCCTCGATTCTACGGCTACGCACGAGCGGCGATTGAAGCTTGGTGGACGGCGGAGTCACCCCCCGCCGAAATCGTCAAACTGCGAGCCAAGTTGAAGGAGAAAGATCACAAATACCGCGAGGCAATCGTTGACCTTAAAAATCTGCTCGACCGCCAACCTAGTGATGCCCAGGCATGGGTTGAGCTTGTCAATCTTTACCGAGTCACCGGTGAATATGAAGAGGCATGGTCTGCGAGCCAGCACTTGGAAGAGTTCGCTGATGCGACCACCGTTATGGTCAGCCAGATTCCCGTTCTGGCGAACATCG
>Ga0209831_1001750_pt1 | contig 19491 bp, 20 predicted proteins | sample Maine_Asex4_meta_FD_187451 | JGI IMG/M metagenome (GOLD analysis project Ga0209831, IMG submission 187451) | Marine algal microbial communities from Maine, USA - Maine_Asex4_metaG (SPAdes) (version 2) | ecosystem: Host-associated > Algae > Red algae > Unclassified | place: Maine, USA | collected...
CGGTGGTCAGGATGCGTTGCCCGAGCGTTTCCACCCCCTGGGCGATGTCCGTGGGCGTCAGGTTGAAGCGCCTCTTCAGGTCGTTGGTGCCCAGCATCAGGATCACCGCGTCGAGCGGGCGGTGCGACTCGAGCGTGGCGCGCAGCGTGCGCTCACCGTTCCGGTACGCACCGCCGATCGGGTCGTCGAGCACCGTGGTGCGACCGGGCAGGCCCGCCTCGATCACCTGCCAGTTCTCACCCAGGCGGGTGGCGAGCCGCGAGGTCCAGCGCACCCCGACGGGGTGCCGCCCGGACGGGGCGTGTCCGGGCACCGGCACGATGCCGTGGGTGTTGGAGTCGCCGTAGCAGAGCACGGTCCGGATCATGGGCGGGCGTCGAAGGCGTGGGGTAAGGGAAACGGCATGGTATTCCGCCGATCGTGCCGGCGCACGTTCGGCTACCGTCACACCCCGAGATGTCGCGCCAGCCGCCCGGGCTGCGTGGCCAGCTCCGCACGCTCCAGCGAGGCCAGCACCCGGCCGTTCTCCAGCAGCACCGCCCGATCGGCCAGCGCCTGCACCGCATCGATGCGCTGCTCCACCAGTACCACCGCCACACCGTCGGCGGCGAGCTCGCTCACCACCCGGTTGATCAGCGCGATGATCGAGGGCTGCAGGCCTTCTGTCGGTTCGTCCAGCAGCAGCACCGTGGGTTCGATCGCCAGCGCGCGGGCGATGGCGAGCATCTGCTGCTCGCCGCCGGACAGCGTGCCGGCGCGCTGCGACAGCCGCTCGCCCAGCACCGGGAACAGGGCCAGCACTCGCTCGCGCACGCGCCGTCTCGTCTGGCCACGCACCGAACGGCCGCGCTCGCGGTGAGCCATCAGGCCGATCTCGATGTTCTCGGCTACGCTGAGTTCGCCGAACAGCCGTCGCCCCTGCGGCACCAGCGCGATGCCGTGCGCTGCCACCCGTTCGGCCGGCAGCGCACCGATATCGATATCGTCCAGGCGGATACTGCCGCCCTGCAGCGGTACCAGCCCGACGATGGTGCGCAGCAACGTGGTCTTGCCGGCACCGTTGCGGCCGAGCAGGCAGGTGATGCGGCCCGGTTCGGCCACCAGGCAGGCCGCGCGCAGCACCCGGACCTGGCCGTAGCCGGCATGGACGGCGTCGACGACGAGCGTCACGGCATACCGCCAGGGCCGGCGTCCGGGCCGGCGTCCGGGCTGGCGTCCGGGCTGGCGTCCGGGCTGGCGTCCGGGCTGGCGTCCGGGTCGATGTCCGGGTCGATGTCCGGGCCATCACCCGCCACCTCGCGACCCAGGTAGGCGGACTGCACCGCCTCGTTCGCACGGATCTCGTCCGGCGTGCCCTCGGCGAGCAACCGCCCGGTCTCCAGCACGCTGATGCGGTCCGCACACCGCATGACCACCGGCATGTTGTGCTCGATCAGCAGGATCGTGGTGCTGGCCGACAGCTCGCGCACCAGGGCCACGAACCGCTCGATCTCGTCTGCCGCCAGCCCCTGGGTGGGCTCGTCCATGATGAACAGGCGTGGCGCCTGCGCCAGCCCCATGGCGATCTCCAGCAGTCGCTGGTGGCCGTAGGCCAGGTCCCCCGCAAGGGTTGCGGCACGCGCCTGCAATCCGACCCGTTCCAGCACCTCGTCGACGCGTTGGCGCACCTGCCGCGGTCGGGCACGGCGGCCGAGGTTCAGGCCGACCACCGCGCGACGCACGGCCAGGGCCACGTTCTCGCGCACGTCGAGCTCGGCGAACACCGAGGTGATCTGGAACGTGTAGGCGATGCCCAGCCGGATGCGCTCATGGGCCGCCAGCGCGGTGATGTCCCGGCCGTCGAACCGTACGCTGCCGCGGGTGGGCTCGAAGCGTCCGACGATCAGCCCGGTGAAGGTGGACTTGCCCGCCCCGTTGGGCCCGATCAGCGCGCGTACCTGGTGTTCCGGCACGCTGATGCCCACATCGATCACCGCGTCCACGCCACCGAACGACTTCGACAGCCCGCGGGTCTCGAGCACGGGTGTCGCGGCAGGTCGCCCGGCCGCCGTCATGGCAGCCACGGCAGCGCCCGGCGGCGCAGCTCGCCGGCGATGCCGCGCGGCAGGAACAGCGTCAGGCAGATCAGCGCCAGGCCCACCAGCAGCAGGTAGGCATCGGTGATCTCGCTGGCAAAGTCCACCAGGTAGAACATGAACACGGTGCCGATCAGCGGCCCGATGGTAGTGCCGGCACCGCCGAGCAGCACCCACAGCAGCGGCAGGATCGAGTACTGCACCGAGGCGAAGGTGGCGCCGGCGTAGCCGAACAGCAGCGCATAGGCCGCGCCGGCTGCCCCCGACACGGTGCCCGACAGGATCACCGCCAGCCACTTGATGCGCTGCACGTCGTAGCCGAGCAGGCGGGCACGCTCCTCGTTCTCGCGGATCGCCACCAGGGCGCGACCGAAGCCGCTGCTGACGATCGCCGCGAGGCTCAGGAACACGATCGCGAACAGGACCAGCGCTGCGAAGTAGCGGATGCGCTCGTCGGCCAGGTCCAGTCCGAACAGGGTGCGCGCGCTGCGGGCGATGACGAAGCCTTCGTCGCCGCGCGTCCAGCGCCCGGCGTACAGCACCGTCAGGTAGCCGGTCTGGGCGAACATCAGCGTCACGATCATGAACGCCACGCCACGGGTGCGCAGCGCGAGATAGCCGGTCATGGCCGCGATCAGTGCGGAGACGCCCAGCGCGACCCCGAACGCCGGCAGCACGCCCAGCCCGACGTGCTGGATCGACAGACCGAGTCCGTACAGGCCGGCGGCGAAGAACAGCGCGTGCCCCAGACTCAGCAGTCCGGTGTAGCCGAACACCACGTTGAAGCCCGCGGCGTACACCGCCAGCACCAGGATGCGCGCCAGGTTGCCGGTATGGTAGGCCGGCAGCACGAACCAGGCGAGCACCAGCGCTGCCAGCAGGCCGAGGTGCAGCAGCCAGCCGCGCGCGTCGTTCACGAGCGGTTCACCAGGGCCTTGAGCGGACCCTTCACCAAGCCGTTCATCGGGCCGTTCACCGGGCTTCTCATCGAGTCATTCATCGTGAGAGGGCACGACCGAACAGCCCCTGCGGGCGGAACACCAGCACCATCGCCACCAGCAGCGTGGCGATGATCTTGGCAAGCGTCGCCGAGAAGAACACCGACACCACGCCATCGGTCAGCCCGATCAATACCGCCGCCACCACCGTGCCGCCCACGCTTCCCAGCCCGCCGATGATGACCACGATGAACGACAGCAGCAGCGGGTCGCCGCCCATCAGGTAGTGCGCCTGCTGGATCGGCACCACCAGCACCGCGCCGAGGGCGGCGAGGGCTGCGCCCAGTCCGAACACCAGCGCGTAGACCCGGGTGACCGGGATGCCGAATGCGCGCGCCATGTCGCGATCCTGCTCGGTGGCGCGCATGATCAGGCCCAGCGTGGTGTGGCGCAGCAGCAGCCACAGCCCGATCAGCACCACCACGGCAGCCCCGATAACGAACAGCTTGTAGCTGGTGGTGCCGAACCCCCACGGGTAGCCGAGCACCCATTCGCCGTTCACCCGTTCGGGCCAGGGCAGCGCGATGCGGGTGTTGAACGGCGCCTCGACCGGGCGCGCCTCGGGACCGAAGCTCATCAGCGTGGCCTGCTGCAGCACGTACAGCAGCCCGATGGTGGCCACGATGGTGCGTTCGGGATCGTAGCCGATGCGTCTGAGCACCAGCCGGTCGGCCAGGATCGCCACCAGGGCGGTGGCCAGCGGGGCGATGATCAGCGCCGCCACGAACCCCACGGCCGGGCCGGCACCGAACGTGTCGGCCAGCGTGGTCGACACGAACCAGGCCAGCACCGCACCGAGCATGAAGAACTCGCCGTGCGCCACGTTGACCACGCGCAGGATGCCGAACACCAGGGCGAGCCCGGCGGCGGTCAGCGCCAGCACGGCGGCGGTGATGCTGCCCTCGAGCAGCGCGAGCACCAGATGGGGACCGAATTCCATGTCGTGCGCAGAGCCTGCGTGGGGGGTGGGGTGAGGCGAGGTGCGCGTGCGTTCAGAACGAGCGGGTGGTGTAGTCGACCTCGTCCGGGTACAGCGTGTCCTCGATCGAGGTGGTGTGCACCAGCTCCAGCCGCCCGTCGGCCACCTTGGAGATGTGCTGGTGGCCGAACGTCTGGTGGGTGCGGCCGTTGAAGCGCTTCGCCCCCTGCGGGTGATCGAGCGAGTGCGGCATGTCCTCCATCGCCTCGACCGCCTCGATCAGCTTCGCCCGGTCCGCGGGGCCGCGGTAGTCGGCCGCCTCCATGCCGGCCTTGATGATGTTGAGCGTCTCCCAGCAGCCGAACATGTGCGCATAGGTGGAGACATCGTTGCCATCCGTGACCGAGGCGCCGTTGTCGTCCACCCCGACCGCCTCGCGGTAGGCGGCATCGAATGCGTTCACGCCCGGCTGGGCGTAGCGCGGGTAGCCCTCCCAGAAGTAAGTGCCTTCCAGGAACGCCAGTCCCGGGCTTGCAATGTCGACCGCCTCCAGGCTATCGATGAAGCCGAAGATCGGCGGGGCGGAGGGGCCGAAGAACTCGCCCATCTCCTTGACGAAGGTCAGCACCGACGGGCCCACCATCACGTGGTAGATCACCTCGGTGTCGCGCGGGATCTTGGGGAAGTACTTGGTGAACGCGGTCTCGGTGGGCGGAATGGCGATCTTGGCGATGACCTCGCCCCCTTGTGCTGCAACCGCTTCGCTGAAGTAGTCGCGGTGGTCGTGCCCGAACGCGAAGTCCGCGTACAGCATCGTCACCTTCTTGCCCAGGTTGCCGGCCACCCAGGGCGCCATCGCCTGCACCTGGCTGCGCACATCGGTGATGCCCGGCTGCAGGGTGTAGCGGTTGAGCATGCCGCTGGCGACGTGGTGGCCCTCGCTGACCACGAAGTAGGGCAGCTTGAGCTCGCCGGCGCGCGGTGCGGACCCGATCACCACGTGGCTGAACAGGGTGCCGAAGGCGACGTCGCACTCGTGCCGACGCACGAACTTCTCGATCACCTCCGCCCCGCGCTTCGGATCGGTGCCGTCGTCCTCGGCAACGATCTCCACCGGCCGGCCGCCGATGCCGCCCATCGCGTTGATGCGCGCCACCGCGGCGGTGGTGGTGCGGTCGTACCAGCGCCCGTAGGCGGCCCCGATGCCGGTGCGGTGCACCTGGAAGCCGATGCGGATCGGTTCGGCGGACTGTGCCTGCACATGGCCGGACAGGCCTGCCAGCGTGCCGGCGCCCGCGGTCAGGCCGGCACCGGTGGCGGCACTCGCACCGAGTGCCTTCAGGACGGTGCGCCGCTGCGGCAGCAGCGGTGCGGCGTCGGGGGTGGCGGCCGGGGCCAACCCGTTCTCCGGGCTCGAAGGATGTCGACGGCTCATCGGGACACGTGTCCGGGGGTGGGCGGGTGGACCGATTCTACGCAGGTACGGCGTGGGCGCTGATTCCTCGCCGGCACGGTGCACACCGGTCATCGGACAGCGTGCAGGAAGGAGGCTTCCGACCCGATCCACGATGCACGACGGTACGCAGGATCAGCCGGTCGCGGGTGGGGATCAGGTCGACCATCACGGGATCCTGCCGGTACGCCTCGAACTGTTCGGTGTTCGGGAAGCTGACGACATGCGTTTCGAACGGCTCTTCGGACGGTGACGTCGGAAGTCGACGAATGACCCGTTCGACCTTTCCACCGTAGGTCTTCATGACGATCGATGCAGCCTTCTCGTACTCCTCGAATTCTGCAACGGTGTTCTCGTTCACCCACAGTTGAACGATGAGCACCAGAAGGTCGCGTTCCACCATCGACATCGCTCCATTCTGCGCTCTACCGTCAGGCAGAGGATATCTCGCGCGACACGAGCGATTCCGGAATCGGCATGACGACCGCGTCGTGCGGGCCGTGAATGTTGCGCCCCATGGTGCTACAGATCGGAGAAGTCGCAGTGTTCGGGAAGGATGGCCTCGAAGAACCCCGACTCGTCCCGAATCGCCTCGTTGACCTCCTCCAGGCCGCCGATCCTGAAGGCATCGCGGATCGGATCGTCGGAGGCTTCGTCGAACGACGGATCCGTGCCCGCCGGCAGTTCCTCGATGTTGCTCGTGCCATCCCCGTCATCGTCCCATGCCGTGAAGAATCGATCGGCGGTGACGGTGTAGGTCTCGGCAGCGTTCGTCCCGGTCCTGAACGGCTCCTCGAAGCTGCCCAGGTACATGTCACCGTTCAGGTTGAAGAAATCGATCGACAGCCTGCCACGCGTGTCCGAGGGGAGCGCGATCGTGGCGCTCCAGGACGCGTCGCCGTTCCATTCAGCGTTCAACGTTTCTGGTCGATGGTGAAGTCCTGGACCTCATGATGCTGCCGCGGCTGGCGCAACACGATTCACGATGCAGGCAATTCCGAACGGGAGGCACTATTACGGGCGTGACATCCCGACGGTCGAGAACGGCGTGCGCGTCGGGTGGAGAATCGACAGGCACGGTGCCGGCACTGCGGGAGACGGAGCGGGCTCGTGTCAGTTCCGGGTTTGGAGAGGGTCGAGAGTCTCGACGTCGTCGGAGTCCTTCTCGTTGTCGGTCACAGGTCGACATCGCGACCCGGTTCTGGGAATCGATCGATATCGATGTCCTCGTCGACCAGGGGAGAGTGCCGCAGTGCGGCGAGGATGCCGCCTCGTTCCGGTGGCTCTTCGACGATCTTCCCGTTGATGGCGGCGCGCAGGCGAACGGCATCCGGGCCGTCCTCCGCGAGACGTCTGGCGAAGGCGCGGACGAGTTCGCGGTCGCTCTTGCGACCGAGCACCTCGAAGCGAGCCATGCCGCGTTCGGTCAGGTGGCCCCGACAGTTTTTCACCGCTCGCTTCCTGGAGTCGCCGTTCATGGTGTACCTGTACGTCGATCGATGCCCTGCAAGATGCCCGGGTGCCATCGAAGGAAACGCCGCTCCAGGGCACGGAGCGGCAACAACCACTCCTGCCGCAAGGTAGGGTAGGACCATGCCACGCGACCTGGACGCCCTGCACACCTTCGCCCGCGTCATGGAGAGCCGCAGCATCACCGAAGCCGCGCGGCGCCAGGGGGTGACGAAGTCCGCGGTCAGCCGACGCCTGGGTGCGCTGGAGCGCGACATGGGCGTCACCCTGTTCCAGCGCTCCACCCGCAGCATGGTGCCGACCGAGGCCGGCACGCTGCTGCACCGTCGCCTGATGCCGCTGCTGGTGGAACTCGACGACCTCGCCGTCGGACTGGACGCGGGGGCCATGGCGCTCGAAGGCACCCTGCGCATCGCCGCCCCGGTCAGCTTCGGCACGCGCTACCTGATGCCGGCGCTCGTCGCCTTCATCGACGAGCACCCGCGGCTGCGGCTGGACATCGATCTCGACGATCGCCGGGTCGACCTGCTGGCGGGCCGGCACGACCTCGCCGTGCGGATCGACACCATGCCGGACTCCGAGCTGGTCGTGCGTCCGGTGCAGCGCAGCCGGCGCGTGCTGTGCTGTTCGCCGGCCTACGCGCAGGGCAGGGGCGTACCGGTGTCGCCCGCCGAGCTGACGGCGCACGAATGCATCGGCTATTCGAACGCCACGGCGGCCGAGATCTGGCGGTTCGAGCACGTCACGGACGGGCGCGTCGCCGACGGTCCCGTCTCGGACGCACCCGCCCCGGACGAACCCGTGGCGCACGAGTCCGCCGGTGCGGACCCGTCGGGAGCCGGCCGTGGTGCGGTGCGCGTCCCCGTCACCATCGGCCACGTCGCCAACAACGGCGAGGCGGTGGCCGATCTGGCGCTCGCCGGCCACGGCATCACAGTCCTGCCGACCTTCATCGTGGCGGCGCACCTCGCCGACGGCCGCCTGCGACGCATCGATCTGCACGGGTTGCAGCCGGTGCCGGACACGATCGGCGTGGTCTATCCGAAGATGGTCCGCACGCCCGCCAAGGTGGCCGCGTTCACCGCGTTCCTGCTGCGGGAATGGGGCCCGGACTGCGTGCCGCCCTGGGAGCGCTGAGAAGCGCCCGCCCTCCCGGAACCGCGCCGGGCAGGTGTTGCGCGCAACGCAACGCACCGTTCGTCACGCGTGGACTACCGACGGCCCCACCGCGTACCGATACTGTCCTCATCGCTCGCCATGATGTCCGGAGGCCCACCGAACATGTCCATCCGCCCCGTCCGCTCCACCACCGGCACCCGCCCGACCCTGGAGGGCGCAGGCGTCCACCTGCACCGCGTGTTCGGCTTCGGCCAGCCCTTCGCGGATCACGGCGCGGCCACCGACCCGTTCCTGATGATGGACGACTTCCGCAACGACGATCCCGCGAAGTACGCCGCGGGCTTTCCGTGGCACCCGCACCGCGGCATCGAGACGATCACCTACGTGCTGGCAGGCTCCGTCGACCATGCCGACAGCCTGGGCAACGCGGGCACGCTCGGCCCGGGCAGCGTGCAGTGGATGACGGCGGGCTCGGGCATCATGCATCAGGAGATGCCGAAGGGGGATGCGGCCGGGCGCATGCACGGCTTCCAGCTGTGGGCCAACCTGCCATCGTCGATGAAGATGACCCACCCGCGCTACCAGGACATCGCCGGCAGCGAGATTCCCGAACTCGTCGATGACGACGGCACCGTGATCCGGGTGATCACCGGGGGCTGGCGAGGTGTGCGCGGACCGGTCGACGGCATCGCCGCCGACCCGCAGTATCTGGACGTCACGGTGCCTGCCGGCGTGCGCAAGACCCTGCCCGTCGATGCGTACCGGTCGGCCTTCGCCTACGTGTTCGAAGGGGCCGCCTCCTTCGAGGATGCCTCCGTGCCGCGCGGCGTGCTGGTCGAGAAGGAGGTGGCGGGGCAGGAGCTGCACCTGCGCAACCTGTCGGGGAACCGCACCCTGGTGAGCTTCGACACCGGCGACGAGATCGTGGTGCGCGCAGGCGATGCCGGGGTGCGCTTCCTGCTGGTCTCGGGCGTGCCGATCCGCGAGCCGGTCGCCTGGCACGGTCCGATCGTCATGAACACGCAGGCCGAGATCCGCCAGGCGATGGAGGACCTGCACCACCACCGCTTCATCCGCGAGTCCGCGGGTGGTCATGCCGCCACGGCCGCCACGGCCGCCACGGCCGCCACGGAGTAATCCCGTCATGTCCTTCTCCCCCTGTCCCGACCCCGTACCCGGCAACGCGGCTTCCGTGAACGCCATCGAGACCCTGATCGTGCCGCGCGCGGTGGATCTGGGCGAGATGACGGTACGCCGTGCCTTGCCGAGCACCCGGCGCCAGATGGTCGGCCCGTTCATCTTCTTCGACCAGATGGGCCCGGCGGAATTCCTGTCCGAGCAGGGCATCGACGTGCGCCCCCACCCGCACGTGAACCTCGCCACGCTGACCTACCTGTTCGACGGCGAGATCCTGCACCGCGACAGCCTCGGTACCGAGGAGACCATCACCCCCGGGGACGTCAACTGGATGCGCGCCGGGCGCGGCATTGTGCACTCGGAGCGCACCGGCGAGACCCGGCTCAGACAGGGGCAGCGCCTGTCGGGCATCCAGAGCTGGGTGGCGCTGCCCACCGATGTCGAGGAGTCGGATCCGCAGTTCGTGCACCACGCCGAGCAGGCGTTGCCGCTGATCTCCTCCGACGGCGTGCGGGCACGGCTGATCGCGGGGTCGGCGTTCGGCCAGAGCTCTCCGCTGGTCACCGCCTCCGAGACGCTGTACGCGGACCTGGTGCTCGAACCCGGAGCCCGGCTGCAGATCGAGGCATCGCACGACGAGCGGGCGCTCTACACCGTCGACGGTGCGGTGCGCGTGGCGGGGGACGATTTCGAGCCCCACCAGCTCATCGTGCTGCGGCGCGGTGCCGCCGTGGTGCTGGAGGCGCGCGAGCGTCCGGCACGCGTGATGCTGTTCGGCGGCGAGCCGATGGGCGAGGCGCGCTACATCTGGTGGAACTTCGTCTCGTCGCGCCGGGAGCGCATCGAGCAGGCCCGCTTGGAGTGGGCCGCCGGAAAGTTCGATTCCGTACCGGGCGACGAGGGCGACTTCATACCGCTGCCCGAGAACGCCGGCGATCCGAAGCGGGCCGAAGGGGCGGTGCGCTACCCGTGAGGCTGCGTCGGCCCGCACGTGCCCGGCGGTTCCTTCTCGTTCCATTCAACCCATGCAAATGCAACCCATGACCCATATCCTGCACATCGATTCGAGCACCGACACCGCCGAGTCCTCCCATACCCGTCGCCTGAGCGCCGAGCTGGTGGAGAAGCTGACATCGGTGCACGAGGGCGCGACCGTCACCCGTCGCGATGTCGATGCCGATCGCCTGCCGCACGTCACCGGCGAGTTCCGCAACAGCTGGATGGCCAAGGAGGGCGAGCACACCCCCGATCAGCTGGAGATCCGGACCCGCAGCGAGGGACTCATCGACGAGCTGCGCCAAGCTGACGTGATCGTCATCGGTGCGCCGATGTACAACTTCACGGTGCCCTCCACGCTCAAGGCCTGGATCGACCACGTCGCCGTGGCCGGGCAGACGTTCAAGTACACCGACCAGGGTCCGGTCGGTCAGCTCACCGGCAAGAAGGCGTGGCTGGTGCTGTCCAGCGGCGGGGTGTACAGCGAGGGGCCGTTCGCCTCGTACGACCACCTGAGCACCTACCTGCGCGGCATTCTCGGGTTCATCGGCATCACCGACGTGAACACCGTGCTGGCCGAAGGCGTCGCCATGGGGCCGGAGCGGGACGAGGCGGCGATGCAGGCCGCCTCGGAGACGATCGACGGGATCGGCAAGCGTACCGACTGAAGATCGGCCACGGCGCCGATCCGGCTGCGGGATCATCGGAACCGGGCCCGTCCACCGGTGCCGGTGCTCCCGCGGTATCGGGTTCGTGTTGCCCGCATCCTCTCGACCGTGCCCGATGTCAAGCTACCACGGGGGGCCGTTCGTCCGACGTCCGTCGACGTGCTTGCGCAGGGCGCTGCAGCGAGGTCCGACCGCACGAAGGCCCCGTTGCGTCAAGATCCGCCCATGAAACTCGCCTCCCGCACCGCCCTGATCGAGCCGTTCCACGCGATGGAGTTCGCTAAGCGCGCCGCCGCGCTGGAGGCGCAGGGGCACGACATCGTGCGGTTGAGCATCGGCGAGCCCGATTTCGCCGTGCCGCCGCTGGTGGTGGAGGCCATGCGCGAGGCGGTGTCGGCGGGTCGCTCCCCGTACACCCCGGCGCTCGGCCTGCCGGCGCTGCGCGAGGCGATCGCGACCTGGCAGCGCGAGGCGTTCGGCAGCGATGTCGACGCCGCGCGGGTGATCGTGACCGCCGGTGCGTCCGCAGCCCTGCTGCTGCTGGCGGCAGCGCTCGTGGAGCCCGGCGACGAGGTGCTGGTGGGGGACCCCTCCTACCCGTGCAACCGTCGCTTCGTGGAAGGGTTCGGCGGCCGGGCGCGGCTGGTGCCCACCGAGGTGGCCGGGCGCTTCCAGCTCACCGCCGATGCGGTCGAGCGCGCCTGGAACGAGCGCACCTGCGGGGTGATGATCGCCACGCCCTCCAACCCGACCGGCACCTCGATTCCGATGGAGGAGCTGGAGCGGCTGTGCGCAGCGGTCGGGGCACGCGGCGGCTGGGCCATCGTCGACGAGATCTACCTGCCGCTGAGCGACGGCACCGCCACCGCGCCACCGCGCTCGATCCTGTCGCGCGACGCCTGCGCGATCACGGTCGGCTCGTTCTCCAAGTACTGGGCGATGCCGGGGTGGCGGCTCGGCTGGGCGATCGTGCCTGACGCCCTGGTGCCGGTGATCGAGCGCCTGGCGCAGCATTTCTACATCTGCCCGTCGGCGCCGGCCCAGCACGCGGCGCTGGCCTGCTTCGCCCCCGACACGCTGGCCGAGTGCGAGCGGCGCCGGACGCGGCTGCAGGCCCGGCGGGTGCGCGTGCTCGCAGGCCTTGCGGCGGGTGGCTATCACGTGCCGGTCGCCCCGGACGGCGCGTTCTACGTCTGGATCGACACCCGAGCGCTGGGCATCGGCAGTGCGGAGCTTGCCGGGCGGCTGCTCGACGAGGCGCACGTGGCGTTGACCCCGGGGCTGGATTTCGGGAACAGCGGGGCGGACGGCTTCCTGCGCCTGAGCTACGCCGCCGACGAGGCGGACCTGGAGCGGGCGCTCGGGGCGATGGTGCGGTTTCGGGGGTGGCTGGTTTGAGGCGGGTGGTCGATTGCGGTCGAGGCCGAGCCACGGGGCCGTAGCGCTGTGGTGGCGATGCGCACGAGAGTTCACGAACTCACCCGTTTTCGTCTACTTGTCAATCACCATCGATCGCCGGACGATCGGGCGCTCGCGACAGCCCGGTCGCGACGACCGGGACGGGACGGGCGCCGGCCTGCGCCGGTCCGAGCTCACCGGTGGACAGGTTCACGTGGATACGCTCGATGTGGGCGTGCATCGCGTCGTGCGACGCCTCGGGATCGCGCCGCGCCAGCGCGGTGCTGATGCGTCGATGGTCCTCGATGGCGAGATCGCGCATCGCCGCCGTGGAGAAGTGATCCTCCAGCCGCTCGTAGAGCGCGCCGCGCTGCATGTCCCACAACGCGACGACGAGCCGCGCCAGCGCTGCGTTGCCGCTCGCCGCGGCGATGGCGACGTGGAAACCGCGATCCTCCGGGTGGCGCAGGTCGTAGCGCCGGTCCCCGTCGGCGAAGCGCGTCACCGACGCCGCAATCGTTACGAGCGCGGCGTCGGTGGCGCAGGTCGCGGCACGTCGCGCGGCCTGCGGCTCGAGCGTGAGGCGCGCGAGCACGATGTCCAGCGGCGGGACCTCGGGCGCGTCCCCGGACGGTCGGCGCCATGCCCGCGACAGGCCATCGGGCGCGACGTATGCCCCGCTGTTGCTGCGGATCTCCACGACGCCGTCGAGCTCCAGCGCCACGAGCGCCTGCCGCAGCGACCCGCGACTGACGCTCAGGAGCGTGGCGAGCTCGCGCTCCGAGGGTAGCCGATCCCCGGGCCGGAACCCGTCCGAGAGCAGGAGCTCGACGAGGCGCGCCCCGATGCGATCGTGGAGCTTGCGTGGGGTGAGGGCGTCCAAGGGCATGCGGCCCAGCTTAGCCGGGCCGGAGCCCCGACGGCCGAGGGCATCCCGGACGGTCGCGCCCGGCGCAATTGTGGTCTGACCAAAATTGGTGTATTTTTGGAACCAATCGATCGAAGGGCGCAACCGATGCGGCAGCGATGCTCGACGCGAAACGTCCTTCACGATCGGCCGACCTGATCCGCCCACGCTTGCGAGTGCCGATGCCGACCGTCACCTACCTCACGCCTTCGGGCGACACCCGCATCGTCGGGAACGCCAGCGGCACGCTGATGAGCGCCGCGGTCGCCAACGGTGTCGAGGGCATCGATGGCGACTGCGGCGGAGTGTGCAGCTGTGCCACCTGCCACGTGCACATCGATCCGGCGTGGCGGGAGAAGGTCGGCCCGGCCACCCCCACCGAGACGGCGATGCTCGAACTCGAGGACAAGGCCACCGACGCCAGTCGTCTAGGTTGCCAGGTGCCGCTGACCGATGCGCTCGACGGCCTCGTGGTCCGCGTCGTCGGTCGCTGAGCGTGGCTGCCACCGCCGGGCACGTGGTCGTGGTGGGGGCGGGACACGCCGCCGCGCAGCTGTGCGCCTCGCTGGTGGCCAGTCCCTGGACCGGCCGGCTGACCCTGATCGGCGACGAGCCCGGTCTGCCCTACCACCGGCCTCCCCTGTCCAAGGCACGGCTGCGCGGTGCGACGCTCGACGGTGAAGCGTGCGACCCGTTGATTCGCCCCGAGACGTTCTACCGCGAGCACGGGGTGCGCCATCTGGCCGGCGTGACGGTGATCGCCATCGACCGGGGTGCCCGCCGGCTGATCCTGTCGGGAGAGCCCGGACATCTGGAGTACGACACCCTGGTGCTGGCCACCGGTTCCCTGCACCTGCGGCCGCCGCTGCCGGGGATCGACCACGAGCGGGTCCACACCCTGCGCACCGCGGCGGAGGCGGCGGCCGTGCGCCGCCGGCTGGGCGGGGCCAGAGCCGTCGCGGTGATCGGAGCCGGCTTCATCGGCCTGGAGGCGTCGGCCTCGTTGCGGCAGGCGGGTCTGGAGGTCACGGTGCTCGAACGCGGTGAACGTGCCCTGGCGCGTGTGACCTCGCCGGTGGTGTCGGAGTTCTTCACCGGGCTGCACCGCGACCATGGCGTGGCGTTGCGATTCGAGGCTGCCGTCACGGCCATCCATGACCGGCCCGACGGGGTGCGGGTGGCGCTGGCCGACGCCGCACCTCTGGACGCCGACTTCGTGGTGCTGGGTGCGGGCGGGTTCGCCAACGATGCCTTGGCCCGGGCCGCGGGCCTGGCGGTGGGCGATCCCCCGTCGGGCGGCGTGCGCGTGGACGCGTGCCAGCGGACCGATGACCCGCACGTGCTCGCCATCGGGGACTGCTGCACCGCGGCGAACGAGCTCTACGGCGGGTGCCGCTTGCGACTGGAGAGCGTGCAGAACGCCAACGACCAGGCCCGGGTGGCCGCCGCGACCATCGCCGGCCTTCCTCGCCCGGCCGCCGTCATGCCGTGGTTCTGGTCGGACCAGTACGACGTCAAGCTGCAGATCGCCGGCCTGTCCGCCGGCCACGACCGCTGCGTGCTGCGGGGTCGGCCGGAGCCGGGCACCGCGTTCTCCGTCTGGTACTTCCGCGGCAGGCGACTGCTGGCGGTGGACGCCGTCGACGATCCGCGGGCCTACGCCCTGGCCGGCAAGCTGATCCCGTGCCGGCTCAGCCCCGATCCCGCACTGGTGGCCGATCCGACCGTGGCGCCTCGGGACCTGATCCGATCGGCCGAGGAGGTCGCGACATGAACGAATCCGAGGCCCCCGACGCCGCGACCGGTCCGGCCGTGGTCCGTGCGCACGCCCGCGACCCGTTCAAGGCGGCCCGGGAAGGGGCCGGCATCCAGCGCATGCAGGCCGAGGGCGAGGCCATGCCGCTGGTGCTCCGGCTGCAGGACCTGCGACGCGTGGCCAAGGACTGGCAGCGGTTCAGCAACGATGATCCGCTGATGATCGTCCCGCACAGCGAGGCGGACGTGCGCGACGTGCGTCAGTTGCCGATCGAGACCGATCCGCCGCAGCACACCGCCTACCGGGCCCTGATCGAGCCCACCTTCCGCCGCCCTCGGGACCCGGCGTACATCCGGCGCATGGAGACCCTGGTCGAACGGGCGGTGGACGCCGCGCTGGCGCAGGGGGAGGGCGATGCGGTGCGCGGCTTCGCGCTTCCCCTGCAGTCCCGGGCCCTGGCGCTGTTGCTGCACCTGCCGCTGGAGGAAGCCGAGCGCTGGATCGGCTGGGGCGTTCACGTGTACCACGACAGCGAGGACGGCGAGGCGGCCCGGGCGCAGGCCCGGCAGGTGGACGACTACTTCACCGAGGCCTTCGCCGCCGCCACCGATCCGGACGCCACCGACTTCTTCAACGAACTCGACCGCGCGCAGCTCGACGGCCGTCCGCTCACCGCGCAGGAGAAGCGGGGCTTCGCCCACATGACCTTTGCCGGGGGGCGCGACACCGTCATCTCCACGGTCTCGAGCATCCTCGCCCACCTGGCGCAGCACCCCGAGGTGCTGGCCTTCCTGCGGGAGGATCCCGCCCGCGTGGTCCCCGCCGCCGAGGAGTACGTTCGGTGGGTCAGCCCGCTGACCGCCATCGCCCGCCGGTGCCCGGCCGGGGCGGACCTGCCCGGGGACCTGGATGTGACGGTGCCGCCCGGCGGCCGCGTCGGCCTGTGCTGGCCCAGCGCCAACCGCGACGGGGACGTGTTCGACCGGGCCGACGAGGTGGTGCCGGATCGGGCGCCGAACCCGCACGTGGGGTTCGGCTTCGGTGCGCACAACTGCCTGGGTCAGCACCAGGCGCGGCTGATCCTGCGGACCTTGCTCGCGACGTTGGCGCGCAGGGTGGGCCGGCTGACGCTGCTCTCGAGCCAGCCGCGCCTGGAGACCGAGTCCTCCTTCGAGCGCCAGGTCGGCTGGGAGCACCTCGAGCTGCGGTGGACGGGCCGTTGAACCCGCGCCGACCCGATTCACCGACCGATCCGTCCACGAGCGCGTGGCGTCGTGCCACGTCCGCGGACGCAACACCCGAAACCAGAGCAGGAGACTTTCCATGAAGTCGCACAGATCAGTCCGGATGTCGAGCCTGTCGGCCTTCGCCGTCGTCGCGGTGGCAACCACCGCGCAGGCCGAGCCGAAGATCAACATGATGCACCAGTGGGCCCAGGGCTCGGAAGCCGAGGCGATCGCCAAGCTCGGGGAGATGTTCGAGGCCGCGGGCGGCTCCTGGGAACAGACCGCGATCTCGGGACACACCTCGGACATGCTCGCCAAGCTGAGCGCCGACATCGTGGCCGGCAACGCACCGCCCGCGGTACAGCTGAAGGGGCCGGAGATTGCACAGTGGAGCGCCGTGGGCACGATGGCCGATCTCGACGACGTCGCCGCCGAGGAAGGCTGGGACGATGTGGTGGCGCCCGAGCTGGTGTCGGTCATGAAGCCGGACGGCAACTGGGTGGCCGCCCCGATGAACATCCACCGGGTCAACTGGCTGTACAGTTCCAAGGCGATCCTGGACGAACTGGGCCTGGAGGTGCCGACGTCCTGGGACGAGTTCAACGCCGCCTGCGACAAGATCATGGCCGCGGGCCACACCTGCATTGCGCATGGCGCGGCGGACTGGTCGGACACCACGACCTTCGACAGCGTGGTCTACGGGATGGACATCGATCTCTACCGCAAGGCCTTCCAGGACGGGGACGTCGAGGCCATGCGCGGGCAGGGCATGGTCGATGCCTTCGCACAGCTTCGCAAGATGGTCGGCTACATGGACGATGGCATCAACGGTCGCTCGTGGGAGCAGTCCATGACGATGACCATGACCGGCGAGGCGGCGTTCTTCCTGATGGGCGACTGGACCGTCGCGTCAGCGAACCTGGCAGGCTTCAAGGAAGGCGAGGACTATCTGTGCAACCAGACGCCGGTCGACTGGGGCGGCACCGGCTTCATCCTGAACGCGGACTCGGTGGTGTTCTTCGGCCAGGAGGATCCCGACTACGTGCAAGGTCAGAAACTGCTCGCCAGCACGATCATGTCGCCCGAGTTCCAGGTGACGTTCAACGTCGCCAAGGGGTCGATTCCCTCGCGCACGGACGTGGACCTCTCGAAGGGCGGTTTCACCGGGTGTCAGCAGCAGGGCCTGGCCGATCTGAAGGCCTCGGCGGCGGAGGACACGCTGGTGCGCTCGATGGCGCACAACATGACGGTGCCCCAGAAGTATCGCGGCGCGATGATGGAGGTGATCACCGAGTTCGTGGCGGACGATTCGATCACGCCCGAGGAGGCCGCCGAACAGCTGGCCGAGGCCGTCGAGCTGCAGGACTAGGTCCGCTGGCGATGCAGCCCTTGCTCGGCGCGCGCCTGTCGCGCTGGACGCCACAGCTGGTCCTGGTACCCACCCTGGCGGCCGCCTTCGTGTACGTGGTGGTCTTCTCGGTCTGGACGCTGTGGATCTCGGTGTCGCAATCGACGCTGTTGCCGAACATGGCCTATGGCGGCTTCGGGGAGTACGCGGCGCTGTGGCAGAGCAAGCGCTGGATCGTCTCCTACCAGAACCTGTTCCTGTTCGGTGCGCTGTACGTGCTCGGGTCGCTCTTCGTCGGGACGCTGCTGGCGATCCTGATCGACCAGCGCGTACGCTTCGAGTCCGTCTGGCGGACGATCTTCCTGTACCCCCTCGCGATCTCCTTCATCGTGACCGGCACCGTCTGGCGATGGATCTTCCATCCGCAGACCGGGGTGGAGCGCGCACTGAGCGACATGGGGTGGCTGAGCGCGAACGTCGACTGGATCACCGATCGGGACATGGCCCTCTACGTTGTGGTGTTCACGGGGATATGGCACGCGTCCGGCTTCGCGATGGCCCTGATCCTTGCTGGACTGCGCTCGGTCGACGGCGACCTGATCAAGGCGGCGCAGATCGACGGTGCCTCGATGCCGCGCATCTATCGCTGTGTCGTGTTGCCGACGATATGGCCGATCTTCGTCGCGGTGACGGTGGTGTTGCTGCAGTTCGCGATCAAGACGTACGATCTGGTGGTGGCATTGACCCAGGGCGGCCCCGGCGTCGCGACCACCGTCCCGGCCATCGTCGTCTACGACCTGATGTTCGAGCGCGGCCAGATCGCCCAGGGCGCGGCGGCCGCGGTGATGATTCTCGCAGCGCTCGCGATCGTCCTCGTACCCTACGTCGTCTGGACGAGCTGGCGCGACAGGAAGCAGGGGGCAGCGCATGGCTGAGACCGCACGCCAGTCCTTCGATCCGCTGGCGACGGGCAGCCGCTCGCGGCAGCTTCGCGCCAGGACCATCGTCTACGCGCTGCTCGGCTTCTTCGCGCTGCTCTACCTGTCGCCGCTGCTGATCATCCTGATGAACAGCTACCGGCCGCTGGCGGAGATCGTGCGCGAGGGATTCATCTCGGGCCCCGAGACGATGAGCTGGCGGTACTGGGGAGAGGCCTGGGGTTCGTTCTGCCTCGGTGGAAGCTGCGAGGGCGTGTCACGGTACTTCTACAACACGTTGGTGATGACGGTTCCGGCCACTATCCTGTCGACGGCCTTCGGGGTGGTGAACGGGTACGTGCTGTCCAAGTGGCGCTTCCGACACGACACCTGGGTGTTCGGCCTGATCACCCTGGGCGTGTTCCTGCCGGCACAGATGACGCTGCTGCCCTGGGCGTTCGTGCTGGGAAAGATCGGTCTGTCCAACTCGCTCGCGGGCCTGGTCCTGGTGCACACCGTCCAGGGGATCAGCTTCACCACCCTGTTCTGCCGCAACTACTTCGTGGCCGTCCCGGATGACCTGATCAAGGCGGCCCGCATCGATGGCGCCGGGTTCTGGCGGATCTTCCGGCGCATCATGCTGCCGCTCTCGCCGCCCATCCTCATCGTGTGCGTGATCTGGCAGTTCACCGGCATCTGGAACGAGTTCCTGTACGGCGCCGTGCTCACCTCGGGCGCCAACCAGCCCATCACGTCCGCCATCGTGGCCTTTTCCGGCTCGGGTACCGGGGAGCGGCACTACAACGTCGAGGCCGCCGCGGTCATCTTCGCCGCCCTGCCGCCCCTGTTCATCTACCTCATCGGTGGCAAGTACTTCGTCCGGGGGTTGACCTCCGGTGCGGTAAAATAGGGGAAACCGTCATGTCATCATTGCGGATCACGAACCTGCGCAAGCGCTACGGTTCGGTCGACGTTCTCAGCGACATCAACCTCGAAGCGGACTCCGGGGAGTTCGTCGCCCTGGTCGGTCCGTCCGGTTGCGGGAAATCGACGCTGCTGTCGATCATCGCGGGCCTCGAGAGTGTCACGTCCGGAGAGCTGAGG
>Ga0209831_1001751_pt1 | contig 19490 bp, 9 predicted proteins | sample Maine_Asex4_meta_FD_187451 | JGI IMG/M metagenome (GOLD analysis project Ga0209831, IMG submission 187451) | Marine algal microbial communities from Maine, USA - Maine_Asex4_metaG (SPAdes) (version 2) | ecosystem: Host-associated > Algae > Red algae > Unclassified | place: Maine, USA | collected...
GCAGCAACTACGTCACCGACGCGGCCTGTGCCTCGAGCCTGTCCGCCCTGCAGATCGCGCTGCACGAACTGCGCTCGGGGGATTCCGATCTCGTGCTGACGGGCGGTGTCGATGCCCTGAACGACATCTTCATGTACATGTGCTTCTCCAAGACGCCCGCGCTCTCCGCCAGCGGTGACTGCCGGCCGCTGTCGGCGGATGCGGACGGCACGATGCTGGGCGAAGGCGTCGGCATGCTCGCGCTGCGGCGGTTGTCCGATGCCGAGCGCGACGGCAACCGGATCCACGCGATCGTCAAGGGGCTCGGGGGCGGATCCGACGGGCGTTCCACCGCCGTCTATGCGCCGCTGGCCAGCGGTCAGGTCAGGACTCTCGAACGTGCGTACCGCAAGGCCGGGTACTCTCCCGATACGGTGGAGCTGGTGGAGGCGCACGGCACCGGCACCGTGGCGGGCGACCGGACCGAGCTGGAAGCGCTGCACGGCGTCTTCGACCCCGACCGGAGTGCCGACGTCCCCTGGTGCGCGCTGGGCTCGGTGAAGTCCCAGATCGGTCATACCAAGGCCGCCGCCGGGGCGGCAGGACTGCTCAAGGTGATCGGCGCGTTGAGCCGCAAGGTGCTGCCGCCGACGATCAAGGTGCGACAGCCGGCGAAGGCGCTGCTTCGCGACACGCCGTTCTATCTCGGCACGACCGCCAGGCCGTGGATCCGCGGATCGGCGCACCCGCGCCGGGCGTCCGTGAGCTCGTTCGGATTCGGCGGCAGCAATTTTCACGTGACGCTGGAGGAATACACCGGCAAGCATGCCGTGCGGCCGACACGGGTCATGCCTGCGGAGTTGCTCCTGCTGTCGGCACCGACCGGTCCGGATCTGCGCCGGCAGGTGGAGACCCTCGTGCTCGACACGGAGCACGAGGACGATCTGGCGCGTGCCGCCACCGACTCCTGGTCACGCTTCGACGTCGGGCACGCTCACCGTGCGGCCATCGTCGCCGAGACCCCGCAACGTCTGGGAACGCTGTGCGCAAGGCTGGTCGAGTTGATCTCGGCGGGCACCGGCGCGGCGTCGCCCGCCGATCGTCACGTCTTCCACCGCGAGGGAGAGGCGGCGCCCGGCAAGGTGGCGCTGCTGTTCGCCGGGCAGGGCAGTCAGTACCTGGGAATGGGCGCGGATATCGCCATGGCGTTCGGGCAGGCGAGGGCGGTCTGGGACGCGGCCTGCGACCATCCGCGCACCGCTGCGCTCCGGTTGCACGATCTGGCCTTTCCGCCCACGCGGTTCTCCGCCGACGCCGCGCAAGCCGCCGGCGAGCGCCTGACGGACACGCGGCACGCACAGCCGGCCATCGCCGCGGTGGCGCTGTCCCAGCTGGCGCTGGTGCGCCGGTTGGGCATCCCGGTCGACATGCAGGCCGGGCACAGCTTCGGCGAGGTCATGGCGCTTCACGCCGCAGGGGTTTTCGATGCGTCCACCGCGCTGAGCATCGCGTGCGAACGGGCGGATGCGATGAGCACCGCCGCGATGGGGTCGAGCGGTGGCATGCTGGCAGTGCAGGCGTCGGCAGATGCCGTCATGGAGGTGCTGGGAGATGCCGGCCATGGCGTCTCGCTGGCCAACGACAACGCGCCCGGACAGGCGGTGCTGTCGGGAGACCTCGAAGGTCTGAAACGAGCCGCCGAGGCGCTGTCCGGCCGGAACATCGCCTCGCGGCTCCTGCCGGTCGCGGCGGCCTTTCATTCGCCGCACGTCGGGCCGGCGTCGCAACCGTTCGCGCAAGGGCTGGCGTCGCACGCGCTGGCCGAACCGTGCACTCCGGTGTACGCCAACAGCACCGCCGGTCCGTACCCGTCCGGGGCGTCCGCCCTGATCGAGGTCCTGAGCGGGCAGATCGGCAGGCCGGTGCTGTTCAGGCAGACCCTGGAGGCCATGCATGCCGCAGGCGTCACCACGTTCCTGGAGGTGGGTCCCGGATCCGTGCTGACCGGCCTCGTGCGCCAGAGCTTTCCCGCGGACAGCGTCACCGCGGTTGCACTGGACGACAAGCATCGCAACGGCACGACGTCGTTCCTGTGCGCGATCGGGCAACTGGCCGTGTCCGGCATCCCGATCGACATCGCCGGCCTGTACGAAGACCTGCCCGCGCCGCCCGCACGTGCGCAGCCGGGCAAGCATTCGGTGCAGCTGCTCGGCAGCAACTATCAGAAGCCGTATCCGCCTCGGGAGGATCACGAATCGGTACGATCCGGGGGAGATCGGACAGACCTGCCCGCCCGGGCGGACCGGACGGCCGATACCGCCGGCGTGGCTCGTGCCGTTCCTGCGGCACGTGCGCCGCATCCCGGGCCGGGCATCGCGAAGGCGACCGATGCCGAGGCCTCACCCCGTCAACCATCAGCTGCGAACGGATCAACCATGGCAACTCCCAATCGTCCGTCAGCCTCGACCGAGGTGGCGCAGTGTCGACAGCCGACGTCCGGTCCGGGCACCCCTGACGGGAACGGTGTGCGGGAGGAAGGACCCGTTCGACGGTCATCGGTATCGGGCACGACGCTGGACCGCCTGTTCGGCGACGTCTCGGCCAGGCACGGCGAGTACCTGGCAGCCGTCACCGCGACCCATCAGTCGTACCTGCGCCTGGCGGCGGGACTGATCGACGGTGTCGACGGGACGGCGCTGGCGGTACCGGCGGAGCAGCCGGCGACCCCGGCCCACCGCGCCCCGGAGCGGGACAGCGGGACCGCGTCCGCCCTTTCGGCCCCGGCGGCTCCGACCCCGGCGGCGGCTCCGGCGGCGGCGACGTCCCTCAATGGTCTCGGCCACCTGAACGGAGCATCGCCGGCCGAGCACGCTGCAACGGTCGATGCCAACCCGGATGCCGGATCGTCCGGCGCCCTCGCGCCCGAGGCTCCGCCCTTGCCGGCGGTGCCGGTCGAGACGCCCGGCGTGACCCGGGCAGCCGGTTCGCAAGACGGTTCCGCCCGGGCCGGGGTCAGCACCGATCTGGTGCGCGAACTGATCGCCGACAAGACCGGCTACCCGGCCGAGATGATCGAGGACGACATGGATCTCGGCGGGGAACTGGGGATCGATTCCATCAAGCAGGTGGAGGTCCTGTCGGCACTCAGGGTGCAGGTGCCGGACATCAGGGACATCGCGGCCACCGACATGGGGCAGCTCAGGACGATCAGGCAGATCGCCGATTTTTTCGGACGGGGGACGACCGGCGCGTAGCGCGCCCGGATCGCTCCCTGAAGTCCGTCGGTCCGCAGCACGAGGGTACCGGATCCGTGCCGGCGGTCGAGGTCCGCATGGTCGAGCTGTACGAACCGTCCGAGCGGCCGACGGATCGGACGGCCGCCGCTGCCAGCGTCGCGATAACCGCCGAGCACCCGCTGCTGGCGGCATCGATCGCGTCCGCCTTGCGCGCGAACGGCGTCGAGGTGCAGGTCGCCGACGCTCTCGCGGCACCGACCGGGGCCGCGGTGACGGCCGAGGAACTGGTGGTGACCGTGGCGCTGGGGAACGGCGACCCCGGCGAGATCCACTGGCGCGTGCTGGAACACGCCCGGACGTTCCGGGCGGCCGGAGGGCGGTCGCTGATCCTGCTCCAGGATACCGGCGGGAACTTCACCGGGGGTCCGTCCCGGGGGTGGCTTGGCGGGCTGGCCGGACTGGCCAGGACGGCGGCCCTGGAATGGCCGGAAACACGTGTCCGGTGCATCGATGTCGCGGTCGATGCCGACGACATGGCGGGCACGGCGCAGCGGCTGCTGGCAGCGATCGCCTCGGCGCATCCGGTGGTGGGTGTGGACCTGTCCGGTCGTGTGCGTGCCGTGCGGTCCGGCGAGCCGCTGGTGCAGCCTTCGCAGCGCTCGCGACCGGCGACGTCGTCACCGCCACCCTGCGTGTGGCTGGTATCCGGGGGAGCGCGGGGCGTCACCGCCGCCTGCACCGAAGCGCTCGCACGACGGATGCCGGCCCGGTTCGCATTGCTCGGACGCTCGCGGGCGACCGAGTGGCCATCGAACATCGCACCGACCGACGACATCAGGGAACTTCGCCGTCGGCTCGCCGTCCGTGCATCGGCCGTCGGTGAGCGTCCCGTGCCCTCGGACATCGACCGCGACGCGAGGCAGGCCCTGGCGGGGCAGGAGATTCGCGACGCCCTCGGCACGCTCGAGGCCGCCGGCGTGTCGGCTCGGTACTACCCCTGCGACATCCGTGATCGCGAGCAGGTCCACGGGGCGATCGCCCGGATCCGGGACGACCTCGGACAGGTCACGGCGCTGGTGCATGGAGCCGGCGTGCTGGACGACAGCCTGCTGGTCAACAAGACCCGTGCCCAGCTGGACCGCGTGTTCGACACCAAGGTAGGCGGCCTGCAGAACCTGCTCGCCGCCCTGGACGATGTGCCCCTGTCGCACCTGGCGCTGTTCTCGTCGGCTGCCGCGTTTCACGGCAATGTCGGGCAGGGGGACTACGCCATGGCCAACGAGATCCTGAACCGCGTGGCGCAGTCGTTGAAGCGGCGCTGGTCGGGGGCGGTGGTGAAATCGTTCAACTGGGGCCCCTGGAGCAGTGGCATGGTCGATCCGACGCTGGCCCGGCACTTCGAGGAACGGGGAATCGGCCTCATACCGGTCAGGGAGGGTGCGGCACTGTTCGCCGAACAGATGCTGCGCGGCGACCGCGAAGGCGTCGAGCTGCTGGTGGGTGCTCCCTGGGCACGATGACATCGAACCCGGCCGAGCCGGTCGCCGTCGTCGGTCGCGGCTGCGTACTGCCCGGTTGCACGACACCCGACGAGCTGTGGCAGGCGATCGTCGACAACCGGAATCTGCTCGACCGGCACCGCGATGCCGCCGGTGCCGATGTCCGGCACCCCGCTCGATCGACGTGCCGCGCCGGCGGCTACATCCGAGGGTTCGCGCAGGCGTTCGATCCCGGGCGCTACTCGCTGGGCGGCATCGATCCCGCCACCCTCGACGTGGTGGTGCAGTGGCCGCTGCACGCCGCGATGAACGCCTGGGACGAGGCGAACGCTTGCACCGCCGATCCGGGGCGGGTCGGCGTGGTGCTGGCCAACCTGTCCTACCCCTCGAAGGGCAAGGCCGACCACGCCTGCGATCACTGGGTCCACGGCCGTTCCGACACCCCGGCATCGAATGCCTTCAACTCGGGCTTGCCGGCCCGGTTGATCGCGCGCGCGCTGGGTGCGCACGGCGGCGCGTTCTCGCTGGACGCCGCGTGCGCCTCCTCGCTGTACGCGCTGCGGATCGCGTGCGGACGACTGCAACGGGGGACCCTGGACGTGGCCGTGGTCGCTGCGGTGAACGCGGCGCACGACGTGTTGTTGCAGCAAGGCTTCGGCGCGCTCCAGGCGCTCAGCCCGACCGGTCGATCACGGCCCTTCGCAGCGTCCGCCGACGGTCTCGTGCCCGCGCACGGTGCGGCGGCCGTCGTGCTCAAGCGGCTGCGGGACGTCGGTGATCACGAGCACGTGCACGGGGTGATCCGGGCGGTCGGCCTGTCCAACGACGGGCGCCGTGGCGGGTTCCTGGTTCCCGACGCTTGCGGGCAGCTGGAAGCGATGCGCGATGCCTACCGGCAGTGCGACGTCGATCTCGACAGCATCGGCTACCTCGAATGCCACGCCACCGGAACACCGGTCGGCGATGCCGTGGAAATCGGTTCCGCCGGCGAGTTCTACGCCCGCCGTTCCCGGTTGCCGGTGGGGTCGGTGAAGTCGAACACCGGTCATCTGATCACGGTGGCGGGACTCGCCAGCCTGCTCAAGCTCATGTCGGCGTTCGAGCACGAGACCTTGCCCCCGACGCGTATCGACGGGGCGCTCAACGAGCGTCTCGAGGGCTCCTGCCTGTTCCCGCAGGCGGCGTGCGCGTCCTGGCCGGCCGGGACCCCCAGGCGCGCCGCGATCAGCAACTTCGGATTCGGCGGCAACAATGCGCATCTGATCGTGGAGCAACATCGCCCCGGGGCTCGTAGCGGGGCGACGGGCAGCGCAACGGGCACGGCCGGTGCGGCATCCGTTCGCGCCGGGACCGGAGACGAGCGTCCCGATCGACTGGTCATCGGTGCGTTCGGCGCGTTGGCCGGAAGCGATCGCGGCACGGATCGCATCGTTCGTCGCCTGATGTCCTCCCCCGAGGCCCGGGCCGACGATTGCGTCTCCATCTCGATCGATCCGCTGGCCCTGCGCACGCCGCCGGCCGACCTGCGGCAGGCCGAACCGGCGCAACTGGCATTGCTGGCGGTGGTCGACGATGCCTTGCGGCAATTGCCCGCCGGGGCCCTGCCGGGCATCGACGGCGGACCATCGATGGCCGGCCTGCCGGCCGAGCGCATCGGCGTCTTCGCCGGTACCGGCTGCGCCTCGGACGCGTGTCGCTGGTTGCTGCGCGAGCGGCTGGCCGGCTATTTCGGCGACCGTGCCGATCCGGCGACACTGGCGGCGCTCGCGGATCGCGTGGCGGCGCCGCTGTCGGCCGCCGATGTGCTGGGAGCGATGCCGAACATGCCGGCCAACAGGATCAACGCCGCGTACGATTTTCGGGCGCAGGGCTACAGCGTGTCCGCCGAGGAACTGTCCGGCACCGTGGCGCTGCAACTGGGTTGCGAAGCGCTGGGCGCCCGCGACATCGACATGGCGGTGATCGGTGCCGCCGACTTCGCGAGCGAACCGGTGCGTGCCTCGGCCCTGAGCGACCAGGCGGCAGGCGGTTCCACGGATCGGATTCCCGACGAGGTCCGCCGCCGATTCGGCGACAAGGCCTGCGCCTTGCTGGTGATGCGCCAGTCGACGGCGGAGGCGCTGGGCGTGACCGTGCTGGGACGGATCGATCGGTGCGAGGGCGACGGGACGGCGGTACCGTCCTGCGCGTATCGGGCCCTGACGGAGCGGGTGTACGGCTCGGCCCCGATCGCCGACACGTTGTTCTCGATGGTGGTGGCCACGGCGCTGGCCCTGCGCGGTCAGCAGGTGGTGGGCCGGGCCACGCAGCCTCGTATGGCGATCGGCCATCCCGATCGGCTGCGCTTTCCCGATCAGCCCCGTTCGCCGGACACCGGCGCCTCGGTGCCGCGCTGGACACTCGAACCGGTACCGGCCAGGGCCGCACCCGATCCCCTGAGGCCGGCGCCGCATCTCTACTACGCCAGCGCCGATTCCGACCGGCAACTGTGCGCCCTGATCGAACGGCGTGCCGTCGGCGGGAACGGTCGACGACGCGTGGCGATCGTGGCCGACAGCCGGGCCCAGCTGGACGAGCGCCTCGGGCGGGCGATCGCATCGATATCGGCGAGAGCCGTGACGGGCGCTCCGGGCGACGAGGCCGGGCGCACCGATCGTCCCGCGGACGGTGTGCACCTGGGCAGCGGCGAGCCGGCCGGCGAACTGGCCTTCGCCTATACCGGATCCGCCGCGGCGTACCCTCGCATGGGCCGGGGCCTGCTGATGGCGTTTCCGACCCTTGCCCCCCGCCTGGTGACGGCGTTCCCGTCCCTGGCAGGGGCTGCGCACCTGCTGTCGCGATCGAGCCTTGGCGCCTTCGAGGAGTTGTGCGCCGTCACCCTCGTCAGTCAGGCCCACACGGTGATGCTGCGCGACGTGCTCGGGGTGTCGCCCGATGCCCTCATCGGCCTGTCGCTCGGGGAGACCAACGCGCTGTACGCGTCCGGCCTGTGGAACGATACCTCGGGTCTGCTGGACGACAGCGGCATCGCGAGCATGTACGAGCAGCATCTGGGTGGCGAGTTCCTGTGCGCGGCCGAGGCGTGGGGCACGAGCGGGCCGGTCGAGTGGACCAACTGGCGCGTCTACTCGCCGGTGGCGGCGGTCGAGGCGGCGCTCGACCGGCTCCCCCGCACGAACATCACCATCGTCTACTCGGACGAGGACTGCATGGTCGGCGGACCGGCGGAGGAGTGCCGGGTGCTGGTGGCGGGCCTGGGGTCCGGCAGGGCGGTGCCGATGAACCATCACCTGATCGTTCACACGCCGACCCTGCAACCGTATGCCGATACCTGGCGAGCGCTGCACACCCGTCCGACGGCGGCGCGGGCGGATGTTCGCGTGTACGGGCATGCGGACCACGAGAGCTACGAGCCGACCCGGGACAACATCGCGGATCGACTCACCCGACAGGCCCTGCAAACGATCGACTTTCGACGCACGGTGGAGCGGGCGTACGCGGACGGGGTGCGCACGTTCGTCGAACTCGGCCCGCGGGACACGCTGACGTCGAGTGTCGGCAAGATCCTGGGAGCACGAGCGCACCGTGCCGTGGCCACCGATCGCATCGATCGATCGGATGCCGGTCAGCTGGCACGGGTGGCCGCCGAGCTGTACGTTGACGGGCGCAGGATCGATATCGCGGCGCTGGCAGGCCTTCTCGAACAGGTGCGTCATCACCCCTGGACCGTGCGCCCGGCGCGCTCATCGGACGTGACTTTCATGACAGGTTTCCAGATGCCGGAATGGCCACCGCACGAACGCCGCACCGGCATGCCGCGCGCGCCGACGTTGCCGGTCCCGAGCTTCCCGATGTTCGCCGCACCGCGCCACGTCGCCACGTCGGTCCCGGAGGAATCGGCGCCGGAGGGCAACGCTGTGACGTCGGTCAGCGCCGACACGGTCCTGCCGTGGCGTTCGCCACGCGGACCGACCTTCGATCGCGACGCTCTCGTCCGCGCCAGCCGGGGGGCGATATCGATCCTGTTCGGCAACGCCTTCGAGGCGCAGGACGGCTACCGGCGCCAGGTGCGCCTTCCGGCGCCCCCGTTGCTGATGGTCGATCGCATCGTCGGCATCGACGCCGAGCCGGGGATCGAGGCCACCGGCACCATCTGGACCGAGACCGATGTCGAGCCCGGTCGGTGGTACCTGCACGCGAACGCCATGCGGCCGGGCCCGTTGATCGAATCGGGTCAGGCGGACCTGTCGCTGATCTCCTGGATGGGCGCCGATCTTCGCAACCGCGACGAGCGCGTGTACCGCCTGCTCGGCTGCGAGATGACGGTGCACGACGAGCGGTTGCCGCAGGTGGGCGATACGCTCCGCTACCAGATAGAGATAACCGGGCATGCCGAGATCAACGGCATCCGGTTGTTCTTCTTCCAGTACGACTGTCGCGTCGACGGGCGCCTGGTGATCTCCGTGCGCCACGGCCAGGCGGGATTCTTCACCGATGCCGAGCTGGCCTCCAGCAAGGGCGTGCTGGTCGATCTTGCCGACGAGCCACCGCCGACCGATGATCCGCCCGCGTTCGACAGCACCCGGGCATCCTCCAAACGCGCGTTCTCCGAGGACGATCTGGCCGCGTTGCGCGATGGCGACGCCTTCGCCTGCTTCGGCGAGGGGTTCGAGCACTGTGCCGCGCACACCCATCCGCCACGACTGCCCGACGGCAGGCTGGTGCTGTTCGATCGCGTGGCGGCGTTCGAGCCCGCGGGCGGCGCCTGGGGCCGTGGCTACCTGCGGGCGGTGGCTACCGTTCCGGTGGATGCCTGGTTCTACGACGGACACTTCCACCACGACCCGTGCATGCCCGGCACCTTGATGGCCGAGGCGGCCGTGCAGGCGCTGGAATGCCTGGCGATGGCGATGGGTCTGAGCTGCCGACGCGACGGCTGGGTGTTCGAACCGGTACCGGGCGCGTCGGCACGCTTCGAATGTCGCGGTCAGGTCGTGCCCGATCGGCCGCACGTGATCGACTACGAGGTCCATGTCGACCGGATCGTCGACGGCGATACGCCGGAGGTTCACGCGGCCCTGCTCGCCAGCTGCGACGGGCACAAGGTGTTCTACTGCCCAAGCTTCGGGATACGGCTGCGCCGTCGGTGGCCGGAACCCGCCGCGGGCATCCGGCGCACCTGGATCGGACCGGAACGGGAGTCGCGCGGAGACCTGCACGCGTTGCTCGCCTGTGGCGACGGTGCGCCGTCCCACGCGTTCGGCAGGATGTACGAAGCGCTGGATGCGCAGGGGCGGGCGCCCAGGTTGCCGCAACCGCCTTATCACATGATGTCACGCGTGGTGTCGGTCTCCACCCGCCCCAATGCTCCGCAAGCGGGAGCGAGCGTCGTCACCGAGTACGACGTGCCGGAGGAGGCCTGGTACTTCGAGGACGGTGGCAACGGGATGATGCCCTTCGCGGTACTGCTCGAGGTCGCGTTGCAGCCGTGCGGCTGGCTGGGAAGTCATGGCGGTTTCGCGCTGCTGGGCGGCGAGTGCTTTCGCAACCTGGACGGCGAGGCGACGATCGACAGGAACGTCGGCGCGATCGCACAGCGCATTCTCGTCGAGGCCAGGATGACCCGCTTCTCCACCATGGGCGCGATGACCATCGTCCATTTCGATGTGGTCGTGGACTCGAGTCTCGGCCACCGCGTCATGACGCTGCAGACCAGCTTCGGCTTCTTTCCCATGGCGGCCCTCGATCGGCAGGTCGGGCTGGACACCGACGATCGGCAGCTGGCCACGCGCCGGTGGCCGACCACGCACTGGCCGGTCGACGACCCGCGGTCCCTGCTGCCCGCCGGACGCATGCGGATGGTCGACGGCGTGGACTTCTTCGAGCCGTCGGGCGGGGAGGCCGGACTGGGGCTGGTTCGCGGCTATCAGGACGTCGACCCCTACGCGTGGTACTTCAAGGCGCACTTCTACCAGGATCCGGTCCAGCCCGGTTCGCTGGGTCTGGATGCCCTGCTGCAGTTGCTGCTGCGGGCCATCGTCCTGAAGGGGCTGACCCGGGACCTGCGGGATCCACAGGTCCGGTTCATCTCGCCCGCGCAGGCGCTTCGCTGGTCGTACCGCGGTCAGGTCACCCCGGGCGCGCGACGGGTGACGCTGGTGGTGGAGCTCACCTCGATCGAGCGTCGCGAGGGGGTGACGGTGGTCACCGCCTTCGGGAGCCTGTGGCGCGATGAACTGCGGATCTACGAGGCCGCCAACCTGAGCATCGAGATGCTCGATGCCGACGCCGCGGGGTGATGGCCGCCTCGAACGGACCGGTCGCGCTGGCGGGCCGTCCGTCCGTCACCCGTCGGGGTCGTGACCGCGCTCGCGGCTGCTGCGCCAGATGGCGCGGAACAGCCACGATCCGCCCATGAAGGCGGCGAGAAAGCCGAGCAGCCCGAAAGCCGGCAGCCCGAACAGGGTGGGCCCGCCCCGCACCGTCATCACGATCGACGAACCGATGATGAGTGCGGCGATCACCAGCGCCATGGCGAGGCGGTTGGCGGCATGGTCGATTTGATTGCCCACACGCTCGAGATGCGCCACCTCTATGCCCACCTGCAGACGTCCGCGGCGCGCGCTGCGCAACAGGCGTGACACATCGTCGGGCAGCTTCTCGACCACCGCCAGGGTGCGTCGCAGGGCCTTCCGGGCCCGAGTCGCCACCACCTTCGGCCGGTACCGGTCGCGCGCCACCTTGCGCAGCATCGGCAGCGCCACGGTGGGCATGTGGAACGACGGATCCAGACCGCGGCCCATGCCCTCGAGCGTGATCAACGCCTTCATCAGCAAGGCCATGTCGGAGGGCAGCCCGAGGTGGTGGCTGCGCAGGAGGGTGGTGACATCGGTCAGCATCCGTCCGAGGTCCAGATCGGCGAGCGGCACGCCGTGGTACTGGTCGACGAACGCCTCGATCTCGCCCTCGATCGCCTCCAGGTCGAGATGATGATCATCGCCCGCCCAGTCCACCAGCACATCGGTCACCGCCTGCGAGTCGCGTTCCACCAGTCCGAGCAACAGCTGCAGCAGTTCGTCGCGCCGGCGGGGCGTGACGCGACCGATCATTCCGAAGTCGATGAGCGCGATGCGATTGCCTTCGAGGTAGAGCACGTTGCCCGGATGCGGATCGGCGTGGAACACGCCGTCTTCCAGGATCATCCCGAGCATCGCCCGGGTTCCTCGCCGGGCCAGCAGCCGGCGATCCAGCCCGAGAGCGTCCAGCCGCGCAAGCGATGGGCCGGGTACGCCATCGATGAAGTCCTGCACGTTGACCCGCTCGCTGGTGTGGGCCCAGTACACCTTCGGCACCACCATCCAGGGCAGATCGGCCAGATTGGCGGCGATGCGTTCGGCGTTGCGGCATTCGCCCGCCAGGTCCAGTTCCCGGCGCAGCGAGCGTGCCAGCTCGCGCACCAGCTGCCGCGGTCGATACGGCCCGAACGAGGGAATCTCGGCCTGCGCGACACCCGCCAGACGAGCGAGCAGGCGCAGGTCGGTATCGATGGTGTCGGCGATGCCCGGACGTCGAACCTTGACGATGACCTCGGTGCCGTCGAGCAGCTGCGCCCGATGCACCTGGGCGATGGAGGCGGCCGCCATCGGCTCCGTGTCGAAGCGTGCGAACACCGTTTCGGGCTCGCCGCCCAGATCCTCGCGCAGTTGCCGGCGCACGGCCTGCATCGTCACCGCGGGCACGTGGCTGTGAAGCTTCTCGAACTCGGTGATGAAGTCCGGTCCGAACAGGTCGGCCCGTCCGGCCAGGATCTGGCCCAGCTTCACGAACGTGGGCCCCAGCTCCTCCATCGCCAGCCGCACCTGCACGGCCGGCTCCATGCGAGCGAGGTCGGCTGCCGTGTCCCAGCGCAGCGCATGGCCGGCGCGCTCTAGGCGGTCGGCCATGCCGAGGCGGCGCACGCTGTCGCCGAACCCGTGGCGAATCAGCACGCCGAGAATGGTGCTGAGCCGACCCATGTCGCGGGCGGCACCCAGGGTTTCGATGAGCATGCGAACATCATAGGCGGTATGGGCATTCCGGACCCGGGTGCGGTCATTGGCCTGCCGCAGGCCTGCGGCCGATCCGCCCGTGCGCAGGTGAACCCGGTCCCCCTTGCTTGCATTGATGGTGATGCCGCGTGGGCGGGATTCGACTACCCGGCATGTCCGGCGAACATGGAGCATCGAAGTTGTTATAACATTGTAAGTTATAACGTAACAGGCACGCGGCGCACGGACGGCGTCGACCCACCGCGCACGCCCCGGAGCCCCGCATGACCATCCGCCCGCTCGTACCGACCCTCGCCGCGCTGCTCCTCCTGCACCTGCCACTCGTCGCACAGGCGCGCACGGACGTCGTCATCGCATCACCGTGGGAGGTGGCGAGCGCCGATCCCGCCGTGTCGGGCCACGCCATCCAGAAGCTGCAGATCATGGAGAACATCGTCGACGCGGACGCCGAGGGCACGCTGCGTCCCGGACTCGCGACCGACTGGTCGGTCTCCGAGGACGGATCGAGCTGGACCTTCACCCTGCGCGAAGGCGTCAGCTTCCACGACGGCACGGTGTTCGACGCGACCAGCGCGGCGCAGGCGCTGAACCGCGCCCACGAGCTGCCGGGTGTGCTCGCACAGGCACCGATCACCGGAATCGAGGCCGGGGACGGGACCGTCGTCATCACGCTGGAACGCCCCTTCGCGGCGCTGCCGGCGCTGCTGGCGCACGCGACGACGGTGATACCCGCGCCCGCTGCGCTGGATGCGGACGGTGTACCGGCCGAGCTGATCGGCACCGGTCCGTTTCGCGCCACCGCGTTCTCCCCGCCACAGGCGATCGAGATGGCGCGCTTCGACGACTACTGGGGCGACCGCCGGCGATCGAGACCGCGAGCTTACCTGGCCGCCGGGCGTGCCGAGACGCGTGCGCTGATGGCCGAGAGCGGCGATGCGGACCTGGTCTTCACCCTCGACCCCGCAGGTTTCGCGCACCTGGGCGACGTGGCGGACGTCGAGACCGTCGCGGTGCCGATTCCGCGCGTGGTGACGCTGAAGGTCAACGCTGCGCATCCCTTCCTGGACGATCCCCGCGCTCGCGAGGCACTGAGCCTTGCCATCGATCGAACCGGCATCGCCGCGGCGATCACGCGCTTTCCCGAAGGTGCGGCGACCCAGCTGTTCCCGCCCGCGCTCGGTGCCTGGCACGACGACGCGCTCGCACCGCTCCAGACCGACATCGAGGCCGCTCGCGCGCGTCTGGCGGAGCTGGGCTGGACCGATGGCGATGACGGCATCCTGACCCGCGACGGAGAGCGGTTCGCACTGGAGATGCGCACCTTCCCCGACCGGCCCGAACTGCCGCTGATCGCGGCGGCGCTGCAGGACCAATGGCGCGCGATCGGCGTGGAGCTCGCCGTGACGGTGGCCAACTACTCGATCATCCCCGAAGGTCATCAGGACGGCACGCTGGAGGTCGCGCTCTACGCGCGCAACTACGCGCTGACGCCCGACCCGATCGGTACCGTGCTGCAGGACTTCGGCGCCGGTGGCGGCGACTGGGGCGCCATGGGCTGGGAGAGCGCGACGGTGACCGACGCCCTGGAGCGCATCGCGGCGAGCGCGGACGACGCGGTACGCGCCGAGGCCATCGGCACGGTCTCGGCCACGCTGCAGGCCGAGCTGCCGGTGATCCCGATCGTCTGGTACCAGCACACGGTCGCCATCGCGGACGGCCTGCAGGGCGTGGTCATCGATCCGCTGCAACGCTCCTACGGGTTGAGCGCCGTCTCCTGGGCCGACTGAGCGGACGGTTCGGCCAACCCCGGAGCGCATTCGGAGTCATGCCCGTCCACGCTCCCCGAGCCGCCCCGAAGGGCACTGCGTGGATCGCCCCGATCCTGCGGATCCTGGCAGGGCGGGGCGCACAGGCCCTGGTGGTCGCACTGGTCGTGGGCATCGTCAGCTTCGCGATGATGCACGCGCTGCCGGGCGACGCGGCCTACCGCATCGCGGCCGGACGCTACGGCTACGACGTCATGGACGCCGCCGCCGCCGAGGCGGTGCGGATCGAGCTGGGTCTGGATCGACCGTGGTGGCAGCAGCTGTGGAGCTGGCTCGGCGCGCTCGCGACCTTCGATCTCGGCCGCTCGCTGGTCTACGGCTCGTCCGTGATCCAGGAGGTGGCCACGCAGCTTCGCTACTCGCTGCTGCTCGCCGGTGGTGCCACCGTCGCCTCGCTGCTCGTCGCGCTGCCGGTCGGCATCGCGGCCGGCATGCGCCCCGGCGGCGCGGTGGACCGGATCGGGCTGGGCATCTCGATCTTCCTGCGCGCGGTGCCGGCGTTCGCCCTCGGCATCGTGCTGGTGCTGGTGTTCGCGGTGCAGCTGCGCCTGCTGCCGGTGGCGGGGTTCGACGGACCGCGCCACCTCATCCTGCCCTCGCTCACGCTCGGTCTCGGTCTGGCCGCGGTCTCCTCGCGCGTGGTGCGCGATGCGGTCGTCGAGGCGATGTCGGCCGAGTGGCGCCTGTTCGCCCGCACCAAGGGGCTCGGTGCGCGCCTGACCGTGCTTCGGCACGTGCTGCGCAATGCGGCCCTGCCGGTCGTCGCCTACGTCGGGGTACAGGGCGCCTACCTGATCGAGGGGGTGGTCATCGTCGAGACCGTGTTCGCCTGGCCGGGCATCGGGCACGCCCTGGTGCACGCCATCTTCGCGCGCGACGTGGCGATGGTGCAGGGCACGGCACTCGCGCTGGGGCTGATCTACGTCGCGCTGAACCTCGGCATCGACCTGGCCTGCCGGGTCATCGATCCGCGCGCGACGTGAGCGATCGAGTCGTGGACTCCCCGCTCACCGTCCAGCGGCTGCCGCGTCTCGGCGCGCCCCGCCTCGCGGGTATCGGCCTGCTCGCCGCACTGCTCGCGGCCGCCGCCGTCGGGCCGGTGCTGGTCGGCCACGATCCGGCCGCGCAGTCGCTGCTCGACGCCCGGCAGGGCCCGAGTCCAGCCCATCTGCTCGGCACCGATCATCTCGGCCGCGACATGGCGGCGCGGTTGCTGTCGGGAGCACGGCTGTCGCTCGGGCTGGCGCTGCTGTCGGTCGCCACGGCGGCGCTGCCGGGCGCTCTGCTCGGCGTGCTCGCGGCGCGCACGGGAGGCTGGACGGATCGTCTGCTGACGGCGTTCGCCGACGCGGTGCTGGCGCTGCCGGGGCTGCTGCTGGTGCTGATGCTCGCGGCCATCGCACCCGGCTCGTGGTGGGCGCTCTACGTCGGCATCTCGCTGACGCTCTGGGTCGAGTACTTCCGCTACACCCGACAACGAGCCCGTGTGGTGCTCGCGGCACCCGCGGTCGAGGCGTCGCGGATGCTGGGGCTGGGGCCGTGGACCCTCCTGCGCCGCCACCTCGCCCCGGAGATCGGGCCGGGCCTGCTGACCATCGCCGCCTTCGGCGCGGCAACGGCCGTGACCGCCGTTGCCGCCCTCGGCTTCATCAGTGTCGGCATCCGCCCGCCGCAGGCCGAATGGGGCGTGATGATGACCGAGCTCCTGCCCTACTGGCGCGAGGCGCCGTGGCTGATCCTGCAGCCGGTCGCGGCCCTCGTGCTGACGGTGCTGGCACTGCACCTGAGCGTGGGCGGGATGCGGCGTCCGTGAAGCTTGCCGAGACCACCGTCGAGGTGCGCGAACTGTGCGTTCGTGCGGGGAAGGTGTCACTGCTCGGCCCGGTCGGCTTCGACGTCCCGCCGGGCGGCACGCTCGTCGTCATGGGCGAGACCGGGGCCGGCAAGAGCCTCGTCGCCCAGGCGATCCTGGGAACGCTCCCCGCCGGATTGCAGGCGCAGGGGACCATCGCGCTCGACGGGCACCGGGTCGACGACGTGGCCCCCGAGGCGCGTGCCGCGCTGTGGGGCCGACGGATCGCCGCACTGCCGCAGGAACCCTGGCGCGCACTCAGCCCGCTCATGCGGGCGGGCACCCAGGTGCGCGAGACGCACCGTCACGTGGCGCGCAGCGACGACCCCGAGGCGGCACGGCGGCGGGCCTTCGAGGCGCTCGGGCTGACGGGCGTCGAGGGGCACCTGCCGGGCGCGCTGTCGGGGGGCATGGCGCAGCGCGTGGCGTTCGCTGCCGCCACCGCCGGCGGCGCACCGATCCTGATCGCCGACGAGCCCACCAAGGGCCTCGACCAGGACCGGCGGGCGCGGGTCGTGGACCTGCTCGCCGCCGTGCCGGCGAACGGCGGCACGCTGATCGCCATCACCCACGAAGCCGCCGTCGCCCGTGCCCTGGGCGGTCGCCTGCTGGTGCTGCGCGAAGGTCGGATCGTCGAGCAGGGCGAGACCCGTTCCGTTCTCGCCGCACCGCGCCACCCCTACACGCGCGAGCTGCTCGCCGCCGATCCCGGACGCTGGCCGCGGGTCGCGCCCGCCGATCCCGGCCGGATGCTGCTGGAGGCCCGTGACCTCGGCGTCGCGCGCGGGCAGCGAGTGCTGGTGGAGGGGCTGGACCTGACCGTGCACGAGGGCGAGCGTGTCGCCGTGGTCGGCCCGAGTGGCACGGGCAAGACCAGCCTGCTCGATACCCTCGCCGGGCTGATCGCTCCGGCGCAAGGCACCCTTCACCGCGCCGCCGGGCTCGGCCCGCGGGCGGTGCAGAAGCTCTATCAGGATCCGCCGGCCGCGTTCCCGCCGCACGTGCCGCTGGCGACCACCCTGCGCGACGTCGCACGCCTGAACGGTACCGCCTGGTCCGACGTCGAGGATCTGATGGCCCGTCTGGCGGTGTCGCCCGCACTGCTCGCCCGTCGCCCCGATGCCGTCTCCGGCGGCGAGCTGCAGCGCGTCGCCCTGGCGCGCGCGCTGAGCGCTCGTCCCGCGGTGTTGCTCGCCGACGAGCCGACCTCCCGCCTCGACCCGATCACGCAGGCTCGCACGCTCGGAATACTGGGCGAGATCGCCGGGACGCGCCGCCTGGGCGTGGTGCTGGTGACGCACGACGCCGACATCGCCACGCGCTGGGCGCATCGGCGCATCACGCTGACCTGAACCCCCGTCCGGTGGTCGGACGATCCGGCCGACGGAGGGTGCCGGAGCCCGGTGCAGTCACCGCGAGCACGTCGGACCGGTTCGACGAATCGACACGCATCTTGTATAGTTATGTTATTACATAACGTCACGTTCGCCGGTGGGCGCCGAGGCCTTCGACGGCGCATCGCTGACCGCCGGCGAGGGGGACGACGCGATCGTCGTCGCATGACGACGACGCACGATCACCGGAGAACGACATGAGTACCCGGCCCGACACGAACGAGGGGCTTCCGATCACGGCAGCGCCCGCCCCGAGGCTGCTGCTGGTCGGAGCGGGCCATCGGCTGTGCGCCGCCGCGCTCGTCGTGGCGGTGCTCTGGTCGGGCTTCTTCTGGGCCATCTCGACGCCGGGTGCGCCGTGAACGCGGCACTCGCCTTTCAGAACCTCGCCCTGGGCTACGACCGTCATCGCGTGGTGAACCGTCTCGAGGCCCGGATCGCCGAAGGGAGTCTCACCGCCGTGGTGGGTCCCAACGGTGCGGGCAAGTCGACCCTGCTGAAGGGCGTGGTCGGCGCGCTCGCACCGCTGGAGGGCCGGGTGGCATTCGGTTCGCTGCGCCGCGAGGACCTGGCGTACCTTCCCCAGCAATCGGATGTCGACCGGACGTTCCCGCTGTCGGTGGTCGATCTGGTCGCGATGGGTCTGTGGCGCGAGATCGGCCCGTTCGGAAAGCTCGGCAGCAAGCGCCTGGCACGCGTCGATACCGCGATCGCGGCGGTGGGCCTGACCGGATTCGAGAACCGTCCCATCGGGTCGCTGTCGGGCGGTCAGATGCAGCGCACGCTGTTCGCGCGACTCCTGCTGCAGGATGCGCGTCTGGTCCTGCTGGACGAGCCGTTCACCGCGATCGACGCCCGCACCATGGCCGATCTGATCGGCGTGATCCGGCGCTGGCACGGCGAAGGGCGCACGGTGCTCGCCGTGCTGCACGATCACGAGACGGTCCACGCGCACTTTCCCGACACCCTCATGCTGGCACGCGAGCTCGTCGCCCACGGGCCGACCGAACAGGTCCTCACCGCCGAGAACCGGTTGCGGGCCCGCCGGATGTGCGAGGCCTGCGCCGGCCCGCCCCACGTCTGCGGACGAGGCGCGGCATGATCTGTGATGCGGTGTTCCAGCCGTTCGCCGACTTCGGGTTCATGCGCCGGGCCCTGCTCGGCTGCCTCGCCATCTCGGTCGGAGCCGCACCGGTGGGCGTGTTCCTGATGCTGCGTCGCATGAGCCTGACCGGCGATGCGATGGCGCACGCGATCCTGCCCGGCGCCGCCATCGGCTATCTCGTGGCAGGCCTGTCCCTGGGCGCCATGACCGTGGGCGGGTTGATTGCCGGCATGGCGGTGGCGCTGCTGTCGGGCTTCGTCGCCCGCGTCACCGCCCTGCGCGAGGACACCAGCCTGGCCGCCTTCTACCTGATCTCGCTCGCGCTCGGCGTGGTGATCGTCTCCACCCACGGCAGCAACGTCGATCTGATGCACGTGCTGTTCGGCACGGTGCTGGCGCTCGATGACGCAGCCCTGATCCTGCTGTGCTCGATCGCCAGCCTGTCGCTGCTGACCCTGGCCGTCCTGTTTCGCCCCCTGGTCATGGAGTGCGCCGATCCGCAGTTCCTGCGCTCGGTGAGCGGGCTCAGCGCGATCACGCACGTCACCTTC
>Ga0209831_1001752_pt1 | contig 19477 bp, 22 predicted proteins | sample Maine_Asex4_meta_FD_187451 | JGI IMG/M metagenome (GOLD analysis project Ga0209831, IMG submission 187451) | Marine algal microbial communities from Maine, USA - Maine_Asex4_metaG (SPAdes) (version 2) | ecosystem: Host-associated > Algae > Red algae > Unclassified | place: Maine, USA | collected...
AATAGCGCGCAGGAGGAGTTCTTCTGGTCTCTGTCCACCTCGCACTGGGCCGTCAGCTCAATTGGCCGACGGGCCCGCCTCCGCGCTGTGAAATTCCAACGGGACATGTGACCGTTGGCACGCCGCACAATCGGGGACCAGCCAGATTGGCGGATGGGCCCGTCTCAACGATGTGGGGTGCCAGAAAGCGCGATGGAGGGCTCATTGCTGTCCTGTGCTGCCTCGTGTGTCAGAGCAGCCCGTGTCTGATGAGGCCATTCCCGAAAAAGGTCAAGGAATCCGACGGCACCAACACGCTCAGTCTTGACCTGCCTTCACGCAGCGCTGCGAGCCACGAACCGTCGTCAAAAGCACGTCTGTTTGTCCCTGTTTTGAGCCTCTTGGAGGCCCGTGTTCCTGTTTCAAGAAACAGAAATCCTGTGCAAAAACGTGATTGACCTCCCTTGACAGGCTCTCAGAGGCTATCGCATGCGAGGTCCTTGCATATTTGTGTTTGCGAGAATAGGAATCGTTCCTCACTCCACACATTGCGCCTGCTAGCGGGGCTATAGATGCTTGTCCGTGTCTCTCTCTTTCTGGAAGGGTGAAGTGTATACATCTTATGCTGTATATCTCTTTTTACGAGTAGACAGGCATCTATCCCAGCGAACAGATGATTTTTGCGCCCTTTCTGGAGGACAGCAGCCCTGACAGAGCCCCAGGGCAGTTCGCAGATTATCTGTTTGTCCCGGAACACCAGAAAGCAGACGCGCTCTTGACGACGGTTTTGGGCGCGCTGCACTGTCCGTGAGCAGGTGACAAGGGGGGTATCTAGTGAAGGGCCCTTTCCCAATTGAGACCATCTGTTGCTTTCTCATTGGTCCAGCAGATCACCGACAAAGTGGGCAGTGCCTCCTAGATCCTTGCGCCAAGGAGGGCGCAGAGCCGTGGGAACTATTGAGGCAACAATTTGCCGGCCTGCGCCATAGTGCCCACCACGTGTGAACGCGAGCGAAATTCTGGAGCCATGTCTGCAATGGACCTGCCACGAACGCCGAAATTAGGCGCGGCGTCGGCGGTCCCCGAAAGCTTGTTTCAGAATTCTCCAGTCTCTCACGAGAGGGTCTCCCGGGACCACTGGACGTCTCCTGGAATCGTTGATTGGTCAAGCTTAAGGGATTTTCGAGAACACCTGTCCAAAATCGAGAGCGTTGCATGGCGAAAGAGGCACATGTGAGATGTCGAGGGCATTATTGATCCCGCTGGAGTGCTAGGTTATTTGTGGAACGACTGTAACAGCCCAAGCCCCCCGACATGAACACACCTTTCCGCAAGGGTCGACTGAGCGAGTCACTCCGCTGCAAACCTTACTTCTTCTCCTTGTCGCTGCGACGCGACTCGAGACGGGGAACATGTCGCGAGCCAACGCTGGCCCCCTACCTCTGCGAGACGCTACGCGCCCGCGTGCTTCGTGCGGAAATTGGGGGCCCCACCCGAAGGTCCCCCGTCCGCGTGATCGCGACGCTCAAGAGCGCTCTGAGCGCGAAAGCGCGTCGGTGCGACCGCCTCCTTTGGCTGAACAGCCTCTAGGTGCTGAGCAAAGCGCTCGTACTTGGTGTCACCATCGACGGCGCAAGCGACGGCCTGTCCAATGTTGGACAAAGCCAACTCAACCCCACGATCATTCTCCCGCTCAACAGCGCGGCGCAAGCCGGTGGCTTGGTTCACCCAGGCATGCGCCAGAGCCGACAGAGCAGCTTCACGGGACGCGCGAAGGTGCGCGTCGTGAACGCGCGCTGACCCAAACAGGGCAACCGCCGCGGAGAAAGACGCGCGCGTCGGCCAAGTGGCTTCGATTGCGCGCGGCGGCGACACCGATCGCGAGCGATCACGACGGGACGACCGCGGACGGTAGTGACCGCCATGGTCGCCGCCAATGGCATAGGCCCCTTCCGGGTGGGTTTGCCGACCGCGGCGCCCCACCTCAGGGTGATTCCACGCGACCTGAGGTACATGGGCCGGCGCATTGGGGTCCGGGGCTCAGTCAAGTTCCACAGACGCGTGTGTCGCAGGAAGAAGCCGTGCTCCCTGGTCTCATCGACAGTCACCCGCACGTGTCGACCATCACCTGTCTCGGTGTCGCGACGAACCACGTCCTTCAGGACAGCGCCCCACGAAAATACCTTCAAGGCCCGGCGCATCTTTCTGTATAGAGCGTATGCTGCATCGCTGTCAGGCGTATTCCGTAGTTTCGACGTGTCCAGGAAGCAAGAAGGACGGAGCGTCTTCTCGTCCAGTCGAACGCAGATCTTGTCCTTCTGCAGGGTGCGAACCCACGCGGCAATTTGGTTGCAGTAGTACTCGGAGTACACCATCTGCCAAGCCGAACTGTACTGGTGACGAAACGAGTGCGCCAGGTACGACACCACCACCGGAGTCGCCACCCAAAGATCCGTAGTGAGCTCCCAATCCTGGATCGGCGAATGCCAACCAGACAAGACGAACGTCCGCGGCGCACGGAGAAATTCGGTCGACCACTCCAACGGCAGTACCCTGCCTGCGCAGAAGAACCGCGTGTCCGCCGCCAGACGATGATTGGTCGGAAACAGCGGCAACCGGAAGGGGTTTGGCATCCTGCTCATGCAAGGGCTTCGATCGGTATCGGCAGCATCGTTCTCCTCGGTCGCCACCAGCGTAAGTTGATCCAGGTACTCCGCCAGACAGGCTTCGTGTCCGATCGGAACCGCGAGGTCCGTGGCCACCGAGCGCCCGAGAACGTCCGCCTGCGACCAGTTCCACAACAAGCAGCAGAACGAGTTGGCCGGCGCATCAAAGGTCTTGGTCCCCCGCACGGGCAACAACAGAGCGTTCGTGTACATTCAGCTGTGGGATGGTTGCAGAGGCACTTGGTAGCGAACCGCGATAGTAATCGTACTGTCACATATGGCATACCCGTGGTACGATCATCTGATTTTCCGGAAACAATATGTCTGGATTTGGCTTGGATGGTAGGCCGATTGGGCCCGTGGCTCAGTGGTAGAGGTAACTGTCTACTACTATGGAAGTCACGGGTTCGAGTCGCTACAGCCCATTATCTATCTCATAGAGGGCTCTCTTGCGGCCGGCAAGAGCGGCTGCTTATTCTGTGACACGAAGAACCTCTTCGCAAACCGAAATGACACCGTAATTACCCCGTTGAGGCCCTTGGCTCCCGAAGAACGGGTCCCCGTGGACTTCGGCCACGCGGTCACCAGCATGGCTGGGTGTCCCAGTCTCGGCCAGCACGTCAATGGAGCCCGCCAGGGCCATATACCGCGCGTGAATACGCCGGGTATGCCCAGGAGCGCGGTTGCGGACACGACCGTCGTAAAGACCCTAGTTGGCGTTGACGAAGATCTCGTGGACCACCTCGACAGCGCCCCCGTGCACGTAGTACGAGTCGCAAAGCTGGAAATGGTGCAATATCTCCGGGTCTGTGAAGCGATCCACGACGGGTCTCTTGCCCGTTATGGTGACGTGCACCTCGCGGCTGACGATGCTGCCGACCATGGTGGCAAGGTCGACCAAGATGCGGGGCAGCCCGGGCGATAAACCTTGCCGCCGATCCTTCCGCCCTTGTACTTGGCAGCCGGGCACGCTTGCGCCGGCCTCGCCGCCCTTGCCGACCTTGCGCTTAGCCGCCGCCGGACAAGCCACCCCCGGCTGCCCCATCGTCACCCGCCGCGCCAACACCCAACGATGCCGATGCCCCCAGCGTGGTAAAGCGCCCGTACTCAAGCAATGCCACTACGCCTCAACCTGTGCACGAGCACGAAGACACGGGGACGCCCCTTGACGGCTGCCGTCGTTCCCCCGCGCGAGGCACGGTGTAATCCGCCCGCGGGGTGAGCGTCCCGTCGTCTGACAGTTTTCTCGTTGTCGCCGGGGTAGAGAAACCTTGACAAAGCCGGCGCCGCACGGCGCCGGCGACGGCAGCCCCAACATGTGCTGCTCAAGACGCTGCTGCAAACACTTTCTCAACCCCGGCGCCCGCACGCGCACCCGCACCCAAAAACACGCACGCATGCAACCGCCTGCGCGGGCACGCCTGCGCGTGAGCGTTGTTCTGACCCCCAGCGCAAACTGCCGGCCACACACGCACGCGCGTGCGTGGTCAGACGGTCGTGCCCGTCGCCAGCAATCCGCCACCCTTCCAATCGAGCCTGACCGGCGTTCCTTCACGACTTTCGCCGCCCGGGCAGTTACGCCCGCGCGGGCCCATAAGAGTCCGCGACCACCCAATCGGGTGTCATCATCCTTCGATCTCAAAGGGACGGTTCGAATCTCGCGTTGGAGGAATATAACTTGTCTTCGCCCGCAATTGGCAAATTGCCACCGGTAGCCCCCTTTATTGGCGAAAATCCACGTACTGTGCGAATTGGCCTGCGGCATGCGCTTTGAGGGGTTACTGCCGCATAGCTCATTTTTTATTCTTTGTTTGCTTACCTGTCTTTTCTTTCTGCCGGCACTCGTCACGATCGCTTGTGATCTTAACGTTCTATTGACCAGTGCCCTCGTTAGTTCTAAATCAACATGAGTCCGGGGTCGCCGTCGTGGGCACCAGCCGGCTCTTCGTCGGATGTCCTTCGACGAAAGGTCTTTCTTCCTCTCCGCGACGGCGAGAGAACTCGCTTAATTGCTTGGCTACGGTCGGTCCCAATACACCGGAAATTGAACCAACGATGTTCGCACCACAGCCATACCGTAGCCACACGACTTAAATGCGGAAGAGGTGTGGGGGTACCGGGGTTCGCAAGGGCTGCCGGAGGGTAAGAGGCACGGCCACGGGGTATCATTGATGCCCAATTGCTCACTGCGCGTCGTTTCCCGGGAAGTTTCGAGGTCGGCTTACCGTCCCAAGGAAGACATACGCTGTACCACTCGAAGATCGCCCCAAGCAATGGGTAGTCAGAACGCGGCAACTGATGATCTAATCCTAGCCTCTGTCCGTGATAAAAGAAGAGCACGAATTGACCAGTGAGGCTCAAAGCTACTACAAATGAGGTTCGAGTTTCCCGCATAAGGGGTGCCGCCCTTCACACAACTGGTGGTGGTGGGTTACGGGTCCATACACGAGGCTCACAGCTCTCAACATGGCGAATGGATGTCAGAATAGCCAGCTGAATTATGACTTCTCAGCTGACAAGCAAATTCTGCACCAGATTTAGGGGCGTTCTTGAGCGGGTTACTTGGCTGTCATCTAGTTGAAAGGGTGGCCGTGGGCACAGTCTTCACGCCGGTGACGTCAGATAAATAGAGATGTGACCTGCCGAATAATTGCTGGCGGTTGGTGTTTGTGGGGCAGTGGCGAAGTGGTGACATTTGCGCCCGAGAGCAACTGTGGTTAGTGTCGGGGGGGGGTGCGTATCAGGCGTCGAGGTAGAGTCCGTTGACGTTGACATTGGCGAAGCAGAGGCGCTGGCATAGCGGCAGCCTTGTAAGGAGTTGCAATCGTGTCGGTTAGATGTGACCAGAGGGATCACCGGGGCAGTGAGGGCCACGTGAAGCGCAGCGCAGCATACCAATAATTCAGCGATGAGCCGCCGGAGTTGATCCCTGACCAGTCTCGTCTCATCGAGGCATTCAATCGTTTCACGCGCGACCAGTCCTTCTCGACCTGGCGAGGGAACATAAGTGAACTGGCGAGACTGCATGATCGGTGACCCTGCCGAATCCAACTGCAATTGGCGGGGGCACCGCTTGAACTGCGGGCCCTTTTGTAGCCTGTGTTTTCACAGCCAGGTGGCAGGCCAGCGGAGCCAGCGCGACCCGAGCATGAGCGGTCACATTTAGGGTGCAGAAATATCGGCCGCGGAGCGCCGCAGTCCCCACTTTGGGAATATTACCGCATCACTGGGGAGCGCAAACAGTTTTCATGATACACATTCGTTGCACTTTATAAAAATTTTCACATCACAAGGGGTGTGCCGCGAATTGAACGCGGGACCTCTCGCACCCTAAGCGAGAATCATACCACTAGACCACACACCCGCTTCGGTGACGTCAGATGAATACGTTGTGAAATCTTTAATAAACTGTTCCCAGGAGACGAATTCAACGCCACTGCCACGACGGCGGCCGCACCACCGACCCGCTGCAGTCACCACGAGGTTGGTACCTACGAAGCGCCGACACCACCAGAACGGTCACACCTCCAACCCGCCGCCGCCACAACGGCTGCAGAAGCGCCCACTTGCCGCATCGGCGACATGCAGCTGCCAACGCGGCTGCCGCACTGCCGACCCGCCGCGCCGCCAATCCGCAGCGCCACCGACACGCCGCCCCTCCGACTCGTGGCCGACACAAGAGCAGCCACACAAAGGACTCGCCGCCGCCACTATGGCCGTGGCAGCGCTCACTGGCCGTACCGGCAACCGGCAGCCGCCAACATTTCTGCCGCACTGCCGACCCGGCGCACCAGCGACCCGGCGCCGCCACCATGGCAACCCCATCACCGATCCACCGCCGGATTTACTGCAGCCGAGCCGCTAACGCCCCGCGCCAGCAAGGCCGCCGAACGGCAGACTCGCCGCACCGTCGACACGCAGACGCCAACTCGGCAGCAACTTTGCCGACTAGCGGCACTGCGCAAATGCCTACGCGACCTCAGCGACCGCATCACGAACCCGCCGCCCCTACTGCTGCTTTAGCAACACTGACGAGACGCCGCCATCTGGGCGGACGCACCAATGACGCGCCGCCGCCACAAAAGCGGGCGCACCAACGACCCGCCGCAACGCCGATCCGCCGCCGCCACCAGAGCGGCCGCACCGCCGACGTGCCACCGCCAATATGGCGACCGCAGCATTGACGCGCTACCGTCACCACAGCGGCCGCATGACTGACGTGCCCACGCCACCGAAGTGGCTGCACAACTGACCCGCTGCCACCACCACGGCAGCCGCACGGCCGACGCGCAGGACCGCCACCGCGTAGTCCCGAGTACGGCTGTCGCACTGCCGTACCACTGCACCGGTGACCCGCTGCCGCTGGCATTGCGGCCGCATTGCGGATCCGCTACACAGCGGACCTAACGTGGAAACCCTGTCGTCTGCACGGCGGACGTGCCACATTCGCCAAGGCGGCCACCCGGACCGCCTACCACCTTTGCCTGCACCACAGCCTCTCTTGCTGTAGCGCGCGCGGCAGCTAGGGGACTTTTCCTCAAGGCGCATGGGACTGGTCGCAGAGGGGGCGGCGGAGCGGATGTGCCCCTTCCCCCGTCCATTCTTGCCGCGGGTCTTGCCCTTAGAAATGGCACTGAAGATGCCCTCATGGGCGTGCCTCACACCCTACCTTCTGATGAAAGCAGCCGGGGGCGCCGCCCCTTCCCCGCGGGGGAAGCGGTGTGGCGAGCGGCAGACCCCTATTACCGTACGCCATCCCCCGCCCGGCGCTGGCGGGCGGCGACCTCCGCGGCGGCGGTGACTCCCTTACCTCCACAACCGACCCAGCCATCAGCCCATGTACAACAGCCGGCATCCACCGGACGTCCTCACAGCCGCTGCAGCATGTTGCCGCCACCGTCGTTGCCGCCGCGCGCCACGATGTTTTCGCAGGGGGGAAGGGAGCTGGCGTGCTGCGTACGAACGTGCCAGCGGCAGCGGTGGCATCACGGATGCCCGCAGCAGCGCCGACGGCGGAAGCTGCTCCCACCACGGGCCACAAGTCTACCTCTTCAGTACATTTCGTTCGTCGGAACACTGCCGCAGCGACGCCGGCCTCGGCCACTGTGGCAACCACCGCACCCTGCCCACGATGGGAGGCTTCGACTGCCGGAGCCGCCACCACCTGGCGGCGGGTGGCCGCCCACCAGGCCGGAAGTGCCGCCACCCGGCGCCCAAATGAAGTGCGAGCCCCGGCGGGGACCAGATGGGCAATGTGGCAACAAAGAAGGCGCCAACAAATACCCTATAACCACACTGACAGTACAAAAGAGAAGGACCGAAAGGGTCAACCTACCGAGAGGACCTAGACGGCGCAAAGGCGCTCAAAGGCTAAGACTCGACAGGGACGCCAAAATTTAGATGGCGAGCAAGACGGGGCGGCGCGCGGCAAGACCGGCGCCGTAATAACAAGACGAAAACAAACGAAAAGGAGAGACGAAAGAGTAACCCCTGGCCCGAATAGGGGGGGCTACTGAGGGAGGGACAGCCGTCCCACAGGCCGCAATCCGAAGTACGGAGAAACGGCCGCAAGTCCCGGTAGGGGCATAAGTACTGGACTTAGCCCCTACCGAATGCAACAGGCAAGGCTATAGCGTGCATGAAGGCGGCGAGCGGCGGGGGAGGGGACGCTCTGCACGGGTCTTTTGGGTGTTGTGAGGGCGTCACATGGGGGATGCGTGACGGGGGAAAAATTCCACTGTTCGGGCCGCAAGGGAGGGGAGGAACCCACTGTAAGGTCGCTACGACGGGCGGGGTCGCACGCCGCTACCGCCTGTTGACCTGCGATCTGCTGGTCTCGGACCTCCCAGGGTGTAGCCTTGGAGGAACGAGATAAGAAAACCAGTGAGAAATGTGTTTAAATGTGGTACTGCGGGAAAATAGCGGAGAGCGCCAACGCTGTGATCACGCTGTCGCGGAGAACCAGCTAGGTTTCTACCACATGCGCGCCGCGGGAGACCGGGCGTAAAATGAGTAGCCATCAGGTGGCCAGGCAGCCTCGGCACCACCGCTGCCGTGCGCAGCCGCGGCTGCCGCAGACGCAGAACAAGCCGTCGCAGCAGCAGCCACTGACGCAGACAGCCTGGGAGGGGTACCGGTCCGAGAGGGTGCCGACCCCGTGGCGCGCGGGGCCGCGTGAGAGGGCTGGCGGCGCAGCAGGCCAAGAACCGTCGTCAAAAGCACGTCTGTTTGTGCCTGATGTGAGACTCTCGGAGGCCCGTGTTCCTGCCTAATGAAACAGAAATCCTGTGCAAAAATCAGATCGACCCGCCTTGACAGGCTCTCAGAGGCCATCCCATGCGAGGTCCTTGCATATTTGTGTTTGCGAAAACAGGAATTGTTCCTCACTTCACACATTGTGCCTGCTAGCCGGGCCATAGATGCTTGTCCGTGTCTCTCTCTTTCTGGAAGGGTGAAGTGTATACATCTTATGCTGTGTATCTCTTTTTACGAGTAGACAGGCATCTATTCCGGCGAAAAGATTATTTTGGCGCCCATTCTGGAGAAAAGCAGCCTTGATAGAGCCCCAGAGCGGTTCGCAGATTATCTGTCTGTCCCAAAACACCAGAAAGCAGACGTGCACTTGACGACGGTTTTGGGCCCGCTGCGCAGGCTGACTGTCTTGAGCCGCAGCAGGGCGCGCCCGCCCACGTCCCCAGAGCATTGGATTGCACCAGCATATTTTTTTTTAGTGGCGTATTTATCATAGGAGATCACGCTCCAATTGACGTCCTTTTTTGCTTGGGCTTGATGAGTGATCACGAAGAAGCGTTCCTGTGATCGAAGTTTCCCAATCACGTCGAGGGCGTGTAGTACAAGCCTAGTCCGTTTCGAAGTGAACGCACTGTATTGCGGTGCTTGGTCTGATTGTTCGTTTAGCAGACGAGGAAGCCCAACTGTAAAGCTGGCCGGAGCACCTGGAAAAGGGCAAATCTTTGCACCCGGGCGAGGGATGTCCTGTTCTTGCTCAGATCCCACCCTCGCGCTAATCACCGGCCGATAAATTGGGTGAACCAATGGCATGCGAGATTTGGCGATGTGCCACGCCGAAGCAGATGGGAGATTGCATCTCGCGCCCCGAGTGCGTGGCTGTGTGCGATTGCGCTGGCGGGCCGTAACCCGTTGGTGGCTTGCGTGCACCTGGCAATTATGACACAGGGGATTGCCCTACGCGCGACAGAGCCGGCATTGACGCCTCTGACGCCCTGGATGTACGTATGACATTCTGCCGCCGGTGGGGCGTGCCATGCATGGCGTGCCAGTGCAACAAGGAACAGCACCAACTTGCTCCCGCGCGGCGCACGACGGCTCCAAAAGTATTGCTGCATCCCCCAGAGATGATCTCGCGCGATGGTGCGGCGTGTAGAGCCCCGCGGGAGCCACTGGATCCGCAAGCAGCTCCGATAGTTTGCGCTAGTTCGCGATAGTTGGTGATAATTGGGATGGCAGTGCCCTGAGGCGGGCCACCTTTCCAGACCTCCTGTGACATGCCAAAGCACCTGCGCGGCTGCCCTACACGCGTCATAGCCGGCATTGACACCTCTGACGCCCTGGATGTACGTATGACATTCTGCCGCCGGTGGGGCGTGCCATGCATGGCGTGCCAGTGCAATAAGGGACAGCACCAACTTGCTCCCGCGTGGCGCACGACGGATGCTTACGTATTGCTGCATCCCGAGGAGAAATTCTCGTGCGATGGAGCGGCGTGCAGAGCCCCGGGGGAGCCTGTCGCTGTTTACAATGGGGTCAATTACAGCGTAGATGGGAAGCCCTGCAAGGCACACGGGCCTGTTATCGGCAAGACATCCGCTTTTCAATCACGATGTGAGCACCTAATGTGCTTTTCGCGGTCAATCACGTTTACATGAGTGCGGTGTTCAGAGCAGGCTCCACGAAGAGTATCAGGTTTGACCGCGACTGCGGCATTCCGCTCTTATCCAGCCACTCAGTTCTGCCTGGAAGTACGACATAATTTCAGACGTGCGAGTATGAGCACTTGCCAAACCGGGCTGAGAGGGTATCCAAAGTATCTACTCTTGAACTTCTGGGCTTTCGGTATCCATGTTCGTTCTCCGTACTCATTCTTGTTGGAATTGAGATCCGTAATGAGAACTTCACTTGTGTCCTCGGGAGGTATGTTTTCGTCAGGATGGTGATGTGGTCACGGCTCCGTACGGCTGGATGCTGCCACGGGCTTCCACTTATCCAGAATCGAGAATGCGGGTAGTGCTCTTGGATACCCGGTGCGATCCGATGTCGCCAGACTTTAGTGTCTATTCCCCTGAGAGGATCAATTGATCCTCAGAGGATCAATTGATTCCCTTTCTGGAACGCGTGAAGCTTCGCTTGGCGCCACAACTGCTTAATTCTGACACCATAAATGGACTCAGAGGTGCCTGTTCACCAGTCGCAGTACTTGGGCGTCCGCAAAATGGCGGGGTTGGTCAGATACGGCGCTTTCCCTGAGCGGCGCGGGCTGTCCCACTAGAAGCTCTCCCGTCCGCCCCACCTATTTGTTCTCGCCTCTCCTCCGCCTCTTTCCGCCTTCCATCCCTCACTTCGAGGACTCGTGTGCTCGTCACCGACAAAGGACGATCTCTTGACCCCCGCCTGGTGGTCGATACCTCGGTTCATGCCAAGGCTGTGCACATTAAGCACGTTTCGGAATGCGCCCAATTGTATGGGTCGTGCTCCGGTACGAAACTGGTGACCGGGGTGGTCCCGAGTGTGACTCGGGAGGTCGAGAACGGGCTTTCCATGATGGGCGTCAATGCAACGTGGCAACTCAGTAGCGGACAAGTCGACAAGCATCTGATGAAGCTGAACGTGCAGTGCAGTGCTGCTCCGCCGATGACCCAGTCGCCTATGGAGCGCCCCTCCCAGGCGTCTGCGCGGTTGTCTCTGGGATGGATGCCGCAAGGCTCTCCCGCGCCGCTTACCTCTCGTTCGCTTTCGTCTCACCCAGACGCACCCACCCAGGATATGACGTTCACTCCGACATGCAAGATGACGGCGCGCGGCTGCGCAGGAGAGCGCAATGTGGCCCCTGTGACCGTCCAGGACTACACCTGGTCTGCAGAGGCAGTGTCGCTTCTCATCGGCGGCATCGATCCGCGCCGGTCGTCGTCCTTCCGTCCGCCGTCGGGCGAAACCACTGCGGAGGAGGGTGACGCCGTGGGCCCAGGCCCCACGCGTCGCGCTCTCGAATACTTTTTGGCGATGCTTTTTCTGGAACAACTTAGTCGGATGGTCAGGCTGACCTCTGTCAAGCCTTCTGCTCGCCGGCTGCGCGCAACCGGGAAAAGTCCTCAAGTTCGTTGGGGTCTTGTTCTTGGTCACCCGGTACGAGTTCGGGTCCCGGTCCGAGCTTTGGAGTACGACGGCGCGCAACGAGTACATCCCGGCGCCTGGCTTTGGACAGCTCACAGGTATGTCACGAGACCGTCTTGACTCGCTGTGGTCTTGCATGACCTAAAGTGAGGAGTGTACGGACCCTGCTGTGAGCTCCGAGTGTCGCCGATGGTCGCTGGTGGATGACTCTGTCACATCCTTCAACGCTTACCGCGCGGCACACGTGAGATCGAGTGACCCCCTCTGTGCTAGTGAGTCCATGAGCAAATGGTACGGCCAGGGGGGCGGATGGAGCGACCGGGGGGTACCCATGTATGTGGCGATCGATCGTAAGCCTGAAAATGGCCGTGAGATCAAATACACAGCATGTGGTCGAAGCGGTATTATGCTCTACCTCCAACTCGTGACTGCTGCAGGGGACCAGTGCCAGCGACTGACCCCCACTGAGAGCCGCCTGCTTCACGGGACTGTCGTCCTGAAGCGCGTAGTCTCCAACTGGGCGGGTGCGGATATAGTTGTGTGCGGAGATTCGTACTTTTCCAGCGTCGAGGCGGCCCTGGAGCTGAAAAGTATGGGCTTGCGATTCGACGGTGTGGTAAAGAAATCCACGACACGGTACCCGATGGCTGCTCTCTCAACGCTGGCGGTGCCGTCTCGTGACTCGAGCGCCTTACTGTACCATCGAAGTGCGGCTGGCCCAATCGACCTGACGGCCGCGATGCGGGTGGCTCGTGACCGTCGCTACTGCATTTCGACAACATCTACCTGTCTGGACGGGGAACCAATTGAGCGGCTGCGACGGCGAACCGGCGCAGAGGAGTCGGAACGTGTGGCCGTGAATATCCGTCAGCCGCAAGTTGCAGAGGTCTACTATCAAACGTGTGCCCAAATCGATCGCCACAATCGCTGCCGACAGGACGATCTACGGCATGAGAACAAGTACGGAACTTACGATTGGTCGACGCGAGTGAATACGTCTATCCTCGGCATGCGTGTTGCGGACTCCTGGATACTTTACGATGGGGCTCGTGGCCCCCTGGGTCGCGAAACTCAAGCGCACTTCTACGAGAACCTGGCAGCGGACCAAATAGAGAATGGCTACGATTCGACAGGCTTGCGAGATCGTGCCGTGTCGACATCGGCGGCGGGGCTTCGTGAAGTCGCACCATCTTACGGCGTGGGAACGCATCTGACGCCCACGTTGAAGCGCAGGAAGCTGACTGATTCCTCTGAATCTACATTTCTGGCGGAGCCGAACTGCCGAGCCTGCAACACGCGGCGCACGACCTTGGTGTGTTCGATCTGACGTGAGTGTGGTGGAGAGGACGTCTTTTTGTGTGCACCGCGGGAGGGCCGCCAGTGGTTTTCGCAGCATCTGCGGGCTACTCACAATCTCGAGGCGCAGTAGATTGAGCGCACAGTGTGGGTGCCGATACAGGCGCGTTGTTTGTGGAGGTCGGAGCTGTGAGCTCTCTTAGGTCTTCAGATGCGAGCGTTTTTTGTGTAGAGAGGGAACGTGCGATGAGCCAGTTTTTTCGATATGTGACGGCCCTCGCGTCTGCCTGAATCAGACATGGTGGTGGAGCGGATACGGAGTGCCCCTTGAATACAAACAGAGAATGGGATGAGTAGTGAGCCGTCGAAAGCCCATTCTCATATGCAAACAGCACAGAATCGACGATTATCGGTGAGGATCAATTGATCCTCAAGAGAGAATCAATTCATCCTTGCGATCAGAGGAATATACACTAGGGACGTCCCACTCGCCGAGCATGAGTATGGGTGACGCGTCGATGTGCTTCACGGATACAACCATCTGCCCGAAAAATCAACTCGCGTGATACTCCCGCCAAAATGCTCGCAGCAAGGCTCGGTCTGGAATAAGGCCGTGGGACGTGAATGTCTGCCAGGCTGCATCCACCATTGCCCTCAGTACGCTCATATGCGTGGTTCGACCAGTATGGGTGACGCGTCGATGTGCTTCACGGATACAACCATCTGCCCGAAAAATCAACTCGCGTGATACTCCCGCCAAAATGCTCGCAGCAAGGCTCGGTCTGGAATAAGGCCGTGGGACGTGAATGTCTGCCAGGCTGCATCCACCATTGCCCTCAGTACGCTCATATGCGTGGTTCGACAAGAAAAATGATCAATCACATTTCATCGGGGTGTGCCGCGAATTGAACGCGGGACCTCTCGCACCCTAAGCGAGAATCATACCACTAGACCACACACCCACTCTGATCCTGAAAATCGCAAGATAATTCACAACCTATTGTCATTTTCTGAAAGACGCGCCGCTCGACCGAGACCTGTAGTACAATCGACATGTCACATGTGCCACATTTGGACTCAAATCTGTTGCAGTTTGGACTGCATCTCTGAAATAGCTCCAGCGGAACAAGACGGATCAGCGATTCCAGGCCCCGACGGGCGATGGTAGAAGCCCGTTGCCAGTCGGTGTTCACAGATGAACAGCATGATGGCCGATTCAGCTCACTTGTGCCCGAGTTTCACTTTCGTGGCCGCCTCGTTGGGGCTGTGGCACGATAAAGTGCACCGCACGCACACGTTGAAGACTCTGCTGCGGGTCGCCGGAAATTAGTGTCTCATACGTGGCCTCTACGGTGATTTCTGACGTCTCTGCAAGCTTGTAGTACCCTCTCGGCAAGATACTCGCCGAATGAGTGGACTCTTGTGCACCGCGCTTCAGAAGGCGCCTCTTAGAAGGTGCTCCACTGGTCACCGGCTCACATGAAGAAGAATTAATGTCCACGGCTCTGTGTCGTGAACAACCTTCCTTTCCGTTTTAAAACAGTGGATGGGTAGATGCGGACGCTGTCGGCCTTGCATGAGCCAACGCCGCGTCGTGCTGGGCCCAGCGGCCAATTTGGATTCTCCAGTGCCAGGCCTGCACCAGAGACACACAGATTCGACTATAAACTGATCACTAACGTCATTCTCGCTGGCAATTCGCTGATGACCATATCACAGCTAGACAACAGGGCAACAGGAGTCATGCGCAATCCAGGATGAACCCCGACTGTAACGTGGACCGGTGCTAAAGTATTCGGGACGGACTACGATCAACAGTGAAATCGATCGTTATGTCGCGATAAAGCCCTGGTCCGCAACGGATTGCGATCTTCGGCATTCACCACACTGCTCGTACATCCGAATTGGCAGTGTTTCTGACGCGCAGTGGAATTCTCAGGCACTGGTTGTGCGCCTTCATCATAGCCGTAAACGTGTTGGGGAGCGTCCTGGTCGGACGAAATCTTGTGTCCTACGTCACAGTACGTACATAGCGATTCTTGGCTTCAGTTTGTGTCCGCCAACGATTGGGGCAACCGCTCCTTCAAAAATATTGGAATGTTCGGAAAAACCCCGTCGCCGCCATCGCCGTTTTTGATCGCATGGAGTGTTGTGTCACCATCGCGAATCCGTGTTCGCCGTGGCTGTGCCGACGCGTACGCTACATTGGCCATCCCCATTCCCGAACCTCCCCAGTTCTTTGGACCACCCACGAACTTCAGAGCTGTAGCACGCGGTACTCTATGGTTCGTGCGTCACCTTTCGGCCGTTTCCCGTCTTTTAACTTTAGACCGCCGAACACCGCGCGTCCCATGGTTTCCCTGCGCTTTTTGTGTCTTCTGACGAAGCTACGGCTGCTTCTACGCATTTTCACTATCTTCTCTCGCATTTTTTGTGAAAATATGCTTTTAAACGCTCCGTACTTGTCTTTTCTACAGCGCGTGTGCCGAGACGGTCGCACCGCCATCGTCACTTCCTTACGGTGCGGGGGATCGCGACTTAGCCCTCGCCGCCTTCGCTGGCAAGCGGCGGCGCCAGCCATGCCGCGTTTCAAAACATCAAATACGCCAAAGTCGTCTGTGGAGTTGATAACTTGGTCATGGTGTAGCTGCATCTCAGCGACCGCTCCAGCTAACACAGCAGGTTTCTTACGCGACGACTACCGTCCTTTTTCCTGCCGATATCCTCTTTTTTCACTTGCTCTGCGTACCGTTCTATTATTTCTGGTGCTCTGGTTCCTTTTCTTCCACGAACTGCTGTGCAACGGCCGCGTCGAACCATCGCCGTCACTTTCAAACGGCGTACAGTTGCTGCACAAGTCTTCCGACACTCGGGCGGCATGAACAGTGACCGGTACATGTGACAAGTCGAAGATGTTCCACAAAGAGCTAATCAACGTTCATGGACCCACTCAACACTCCGAGAACCATCGGCGAAAAAAAGCTCGACATGATAGGTTCCAGGCAGTACGTCGCAGTTGCGCGACTGGTTGCGACAGTAGAGAAACGCCTTTTCAGAAGTTTGCGACAATAGAAGCCTGGCCGATGCCAGAAAAGGCACGGAATTAACGGGCCTGTCTCCAATGTTGTGCCCGTGGTGGAGAAACTGACGGCGCTCTCAAACGTGGTGGAACAGTAGCTCCCTGCCGACAACTCTTGCATATATCGTTGCACCCGTCTCAACTTGTCATTGGCCAGTCGAGTTGTCTGAGATATTCTTTGAAGATCCATCATGCGTGTGCCAATGGCAGTGCTTGATCCAGTCATTTTCAATAAGAGACGGTCAACAAGATACCCGACATCTGACTCGCTCAGAGAGGGATATGAGCAAGGTGGGGCACTTCAATCGTGCCTTCTCGACCCTGGTTGCCAGGGTTGTGGACAGGGGCTGAGATGGATAAAGTTGAGCCAGATATATGCGCACATTATACTCTGAATTATCCATATTTCATGCCGTTGCTGCTTACTCATAATGTACTCTGTCCATGCACACACAATTAAAATGTGCCTTGTTAATTCTCTGAAGCCAGGATACAATGTAATCAGAGTGGAGTTCTTTTGGCTGAGCTTAGCCGAATCCCATTATCGGCTGTGCTCTATACAAATATTCTGGGGCAGCCCTTGCGACGGCGCAGGTGGAGAAGATGCCACTGTTGGCCACCAGGTCAGAGACAGTGGCCGAAACGTCGCAACTACGATGACCACGTGTCTCACACGCCCGAGCCGGATGCCCACAGCACGGCGTTAGGGTGTTTGGATATCAGCAGCATGTTCCCATCTTCTTCAGTTGAGGAGCAGCCATGCCCCTCTGCTTCCCGACACATGCAAATTGCGCCTCTCTGCTGTTTCAACACTCTCTGGCGTCACCCACTTTTGCAGTCCGACAAGCTCGCATCGTGACCGGGGGAGCACTGCCCGTAGGACCAGAAGTCTTCCGGTGTCCAAGGACGAGATTGCCGCCTTGGGTATACAAGCTGGGATTGGGCAGGCACACTGAACCACTCTGACCTCCGAGGAAGTTGAGACCACCAAGAGCCATACGTTGGCTAGCGCCGCAGAATTTGTCGGCGACGTCGTTGGACAACCTCTCGTTTGCAAGTGCGCATATCCATATTTGTGCATAACCTTCCTCGGACGGAATACACTCATTCTGGATACCCAGAGTATAATCAAAATCAGAGCAAAAAGAATCCGAATATATTACTGATCATTACTCCGACCAGCGCCGTCAGATCCGAGTCCAGATACATAACTGCATCAAAAACTCAAATCCGAGTACATGTCAGCGCAAGTGGAATATATTCTGATTCTATGTAAAATGCCTGATTCAAAAGCCCCTGGTTGTGGATGACACGGTGCGAGTTTCGACGCACGTGTCACAAGCAAGCGTCACATGTGGTGTCGCTGTTGCAAAGTTTTGAGCGCAGGGTTTCTGGTGGAGCGATTGTAGGGCCAACAGATGACGGCAAAGACATATTCTGTCAGAAATGCGGCCGATACACGGTGGCGACATCGAGACTGGTTTTATCTTCGGCGGTCGTGCCCACGGTGACTTTTTGGCTCTTTACGGGCGACACAATGGCGACATACTGTAATACTGCAGAATGTCGCCTGAGAATCACGCAGGCGGACTTAATGTGTCGCAGACGGAAGCACCCTGGGAACCCTCCAGCAGCGGACAAGCATCAGGCCGTGCCAGCTTCTGGCATGATCTGGGCAAATTATTTACCATTAATTTTGGGCATGTGAGTCAGTACTCTTCGGCGGATGCAGATTTCTTGATTCTATTCAGAGCCAATCAATGACTGACACACCACCAACCATAATAGTCACATGACATGTCTATCACGCAACACCGCTGCCGCCGCGGTAGCAGTGGCGGCCGCTTCTCCCCCACCTCCCCCCCCTGCGGCCCGCCGCGTCGGCGGGCCTCAACCCCAGGCGGGAGTCCCCCCCACCCCCCCTCAGCCGCAGTCGACCGCACCACCGCGTAGGCGCGGCGCCCCCGCAGCAGCGCGGGCACGTCGAGGGGCCCCCCCATCCGGGCCGCCCCCGCGCCATAGCGGTGGGCCAAAACCGCCATGTTGACGGCGAGCACCGCGTCGTCACCCCCGACGGCGAGCACGTTGCCGACGAGCTCTTGGACGGCAGAAGGGAGGCGGCAGCTGGGCCGTCAGCACCTGCGGCGACGGCACCCTTGGCGGCGTGGTGGTTTGCCGTTGCGGCCGCCGCCCACCCGTCCCAGTCCTTCCGCAGTGCGCCGGCCGGCAGTCGGCCGTCTGCAGGAGCGGGGGACGAAGCATTTGGCACCGCGTGGGGGCAAGGCTCGTCACTGGCCGCCACCGTGTCGGCGCCGCCTTGGGCCGCCGCCGCTGCAACCGTCTTGGGCCGCCGCATCAACGCCGCCGCCGCCGCCGCCCGCCACCTCCGGCGCTGACGCGTCAATCCGCGAGGTGGCGGCGGCGACGATACCTCGCGGGCGTTCTCGGTGGGAGACAGTCACGCGACGCTGTCGTGACCGCCGGCGTCGGCTGTCACGTCGGCGCGCGCCGGCGGCTGCGACACGGAGCCCGGGCGCGGTGGCCGGGCGGCGGCGCGGGCGCAGCGGCCGGCGCGGGGCGACGATGATAATCGGCGATCGGTGGGGGTCCCGCCGCGGCTGCCGCTGGCGGACTGGCCGCTGCGGCGGCGCCCGGTGCAGACGTCTATGGCGGCGGCGGGTGCACGATCAGTAATGATGGGGAAGGCGGGGCGAAACAGTGGTGGGCCACCGGCGGTGTGGGGGCGCAGGGGTGGGGGCCGTCGCGACACTGCCGCCAGGGCCGCCAGCGCATCTGTCGCGGCGTCAAAGCGCCCCGCCGCGTGCGGCAGAGGTGAGGACGGCGGCGGCGGTGTCGCCTGTGCGTCGACCACCTCCCTGGGTGCCAAAGCGGCGCGCGTCGCTGGCGCCGCGCTGCCGCGGCCGCCGCCGTTGTCGTCGGGCCGCCCTGCATCGCCGCCCGTCGGAGCTGTTGGGATCTCCACAAGCCCGCCGCCGCGGGCCCGTCGGTCACCGCCTGCGCCGCCGTCAGCGGCGCCTTAGCCACGGGCATCCGCGGCCACTGCGGCAGGGAGGCGGGCAACGGCGCC
>Ga0209831_1001753_pt1 | contig 19473 bp, 18 predicted proteins | sample Maine_Asex4_meta_FD_187451 | JGI IMG/M metagenome (GOLD analysis project Ga0209831, IMG submission 187451) | Marine algal microbial communities from Maine, USA - Maine_Asex4_metaG (SPAdes) (version 2) | ecosystem: Host-associated > Algae > Red algae > Unclassified | place: Maine, USA | collected...
CTCGGCGTGGTGGCGGACCGGCGGGCGGGGCGGACGATCATCGTCTCGGTGCTCGACAACCTCGTGAAGGGCGCGTCGGGGCAGGCGATCCAGAACGCCAATATCATGCACGGCCTGCCGGAGACGACGGGCCTGCTCCAGCAGCCGCTGTTTCCCTGATCGCGGATGAAACGCGCGTGGTTCATCTACGATGTCGTCAAGCGGGCCATCTGGGGCTTTACCGCCAATGACGGGTCGGCGATCGCGGGGTACATGGCCTATACGGGCCTCCTGTCGCTCTTCCCGTTCCTGATCTTCACCGCCGAACTCCTGGGCAACATGTTCGGCGAGGCGGGTATCACGCCGACCATGGATTTCCTGTTCACGGTCCTGCCCTACCACGTCGTCCAGACGCTGGAACCGGCGGTGCGCGAGGTGCTGGACGCCCGACCGCCGGATCTGGTCAGCATCTACGCCGTCATCGCGCTGTGGATCGCGTCCAACGCGTTCGAGGCGCTGCGCTCCGCGCTCGACCGGGCCTACGGCTTCGTCGGCGAGCGTCATTTCGTGGTGGGGCGGCTCATCTCGATCCTCTTCACGCTGGGGGGCGTGGCGTCCTTCATCGTCATCTCGTTCTTCGTGATCGTCGCGCCCACGGTCCGGGCGCTCGCCCCCGACATTCCCTTCGTGTCGATCCCGCTGGGCACGGTGTCGCGCTGGATGCTGCTGGGAGTGGGCACGAGCGTGATGATCGCCTTCCTCTTCGTGCTGCACTACCGCCTGCCCGCGCATCGACCCAGGGGGCCGCTGGTGCCCGGGGTGCTGGTCACGGCGGTGCTGTGGATCGCGCTGGCGAGCCTCTTCTCGATCTACTTCCAGTACGTGCCGAGCTACTCCGTCACCTACGGCACCCTCGCGGGTGTGATCGTATGCCTCTTGTTCTTCTACATCAGCGGGGCGATATTCATCTTCGGGGCGGAGATCAACGCGGCCCTCGACCCGGCCATCGACATGCCGGAACCCGAGGATGGCGAAGGCCCCCCGCTCATCTGACGCCGGAAGGACCCCATGCTACGCCAACGCAAGAAACAACGGATCATGATGCTCGTCTTCGGCGGGGTCGCTCTGGCGCTGTCGACGGTGCTGGTGTCCTTGGCGATGCGCGATTCCATCGTCTTCTTCTTCGGCCCGACCGAGTTGATGGCCAAGGAGTCGAGCGGCGAGATCGGCGCCGACCGCCGCCTGCGCGTGGGCGGCATGGTGGTCGAGGGATCCCTGGTGCGCGGGGCGGGCGAGACGGTCACGTTTTCCGTGACCGACATGCAGTCGGCGGTCGATGTCGCCTACAAGGGCGTGCTGCCCGACCTTTTCGCCGAAGGGCAGGGCGTCGTCGCCGAGGGGTATTTCGAGCGGGGCAGCTTCCGCGCGGTTTCCGTGCTGGCCAAGCATGACGAGAAATACATGCCGCGCGAGGTGACGAGCGCGATGGAAGCGGCCGCGACGCTGAAGGAATGAACCGGCGCCGCCGATGATCGCGGATGAGGGGTGATTCGAGTGCCGCCGCATCCGACGGGCGGGGCAGGCACGCCGTCGCGGAAGCGCGGATTTCTCCATGTTCCGGAGCGCCCGCTCCCCCCGGGGCACGGTCGCCTCCCGCAACGGCTTCGGGCCGGGCAGGCGATAAGTGTGACATTTTTGCGCGCACCCATGGGGCGGAATCGCCGGTCGTCAAGCATGTGACCCGACGTAAGTCTGTACAATGCAGGGTCATGCGTCATGAAATCGTATTCAATCCAGCGGATGCCATCGGCGACCGGGGCCTTTCACGAACGGTTCCGGTCGCAACAGGTTTCCGCATAATCCGCACGCTGATGCAAGATCAGCCTGTACAAACGTCCCATGCGGCTCGATACCGCGTACGGAAGAGACTTCAGCCCCACACGGGTGACAATAATCCGCCGAAAATGGCGGGAACGGGAGATCAGGATGACTTTCAAATCAAAATCGCTTCTGGCCAGCACCGCGCTCGCCATGACCATGACGACCGCCGCGGTCGCCGATGAATTTCGTATCGACCGCCTCTTCGTCGTCGGCGACAGCCTCAGCGACGGGGGCGCCTATTCGCAGGTGATCACCGCCTCCAACCCCGCTGCACCGGATATCCGCTATCGCTTCCTCAACAACGCGGCGGACGGCTCCAGCCAGGTCTATGCCGAACGTGTCGCCGAAGGACTGGGGATCGGTCTCGAACCGAACTTCATCAACGGCGTCGTGGCATCCGACGGCATGGGCGGCGCCGTCACCGTCGCCGAGCCGATTCCCGTCGGAGGGCGTAACTTCGCGCAGGGCGGCTCGCGCGTTGCCGAAGGAACCGACGGCACTAACAACATCACGCAGATCCCCTCGACCGTTCAGGTCGACCGCCTGCTCGCCGCCACGCCCCGCTTCACCGGCAACGATCTGGTGATCTACTGGGTCGGCGCGAACGACATCTCTACCAATGCCGAAGCCGTCGCGGACGCCGCGACGGCTGCGGGTATCGCGGCGGCCCAGGCGGGTGGCTCGCAGGCAGATATCCAGTTGGCGGTCGGTGCGGCGACGCAGCAGTCGAGCCAGCAGGCCGGACAGGCCGTCGGCCTCGCCGCGACGCAGGCGCTGGGCCAGGTGCAGCGCCTCATCGACGCGGGGGCGACCAATCTCGTGGTCGTCACGATCCCCGATCTCGGCACGCAAACGCCCGTGGGCACGGCCGCCGGTCCCCGGGGGGCCGCTCTCCTGTCCGGCCTGACAGCCGCCTACAACCAGATCCTCGTGGACGGGGTGGCCGGGCGCGCCACGGTCGTGGATGCGGGGGCCGTGCTCGGCGACGTGCTGGCCGATCCGGTGCGCTACGGCTTCGCGGCCGTCGACCATACCTCGCTTGCCAATACGAAATGCAACAACCCGCTGGACGATTCCGCTCTCCAGTGCATCGACGGCTTCACGACGCAGCCCGGCAACTTCGTCTTCGCCGACGACCGGCACCCCACCGCGCTCACGCACCGCACGCTGGGCGAGCTGGCGCTGTCCGCGCTGGTCGCCATCGGCCAGGCCGGGGTCATCCCCGTCGCCACGATCTCCGGCCTGCGCCAGCAGTCGGTCGGCCTCGAACAAAGGCTCAACCTCGGCGCGTTCTTCGTCAACGACGACGAGGGCAACCGCATCCGGCGCCCTATCGGCAATGTCGAGATCTATGGCGGCGGCGAGGTCGGCTTCTACGAGAGCGACCCGCAGCAGGTGGTGCCGGGCTTCGACGCCACCACGCAGGTCCTCAAGGTCGCCGCGGACGTCATGGTCTCCGACAACGTGATGCTCGGTGTCGGTGCCAGCATCGACCACGGCCAGATCGACTATGCCGGCGACGTGGGCGGCTTCGACGAGCGCCTCTTCGTGGGCGGTGTCTTCGGCGTGGCCCAGATCATCCCCGGCGTCTACGTCAACGGCTTCCTCGGGGGCGGCCTGATCGACGTCTACGACATCGACCGCAGCTTCACGACCACGAGCCTTTCCGGCGACGTGATCAGCCGCAACAACTACAGCGCCGATACCGACGGCACCTACTTCATCGCCCGTACCAATGTCGGCGCGGTCCTGCCGATCGGCAACGGCTTCGCGGTCAATCCGAGCGTGGGTTTTGCCTTCGAGCGGGTCGATATCGACGGATACAACGAGCGCGCGAGGGACGGTGCCCCCGGCGCGCTGGCCGCACGGGTGGGCGATCTGGAATATGTGGGCCATCGCGGAACCGTGGCGCTGGGCGGCTTCTACCGTCCGCCGTCGGACCCGACCTGGACCTTCGGCCTGCGCGCGTCCTACGAGCATGATTTCAACGACGACAACGTCGAGGTACCCTTCGCCGTCGGCACCTCCCCCACGAACGTGCAGGTCGCGCCGCGCCCCGACGATTCGTACGGCCTGCTCGCCGCGACGGTCGTGAAGGAACTGACGCACGACACGTCGCTGAGCTTCCAGGGGACCACCAACTTCGCGCAGGACGGGGTGACGGGCTACACCGCCAGCCTCGTGTTCAAGCACACGTTCTAGGCTCGAACGCATCGCGACAGCATGCAACGGAAAAGCCCCGGTTCGCGCCGGGGCTTTTTTTCGTTGTCAGGTCGGCAGCCGCGCGTTGATGACGTAATCGAGCATCTGCACCACCTGCTCGGGGTGTTCCGCCACCGCGAGCGCCGCCGCGTTCACTTCCTTGAGCGCGTGGGCGTGGTCGGCGCCGTGCAGCACGATGAGCGGGGTTCCCATCGCCGCCGCCATGCCTGCGTCGAACGCCGCGTTCCACTGCTTGTACTTCTCGCCGAAGCGCACGACGACGATATCGGCCCGCTCCATCAGGGTGCGGGTGCGGATGGCGTTGAGCTTCGCACCCTTGTGGTCGTGCCACATCTTGTTCGGCTCGGCCCCGAGAATCGCGACGCCGCAATCGTCCGATGCCTCGTGATTCGTGACGGGGGCGGTGAACTCGACCGGCAACCCGGCCTCGCGCGCCCCGGCCTCGATCCGTTCGCGCCAGTCGGTATGGATTTCGCCTGACAGATAGACGGTCCAGGTCATCGCGTGCCTCCTCGTTCATGGGTCTGGCGGCGATGTAGGGCGCGGGGCGCGCATGTCAGCGCAGGCGCCGCGAAACCCATCCCTTCAGCAACCCGTTCTCGTGATCGAGCGCCTGTCGCAGCCAGGGCCGCGCCCCCGGTGGCCTCCGATCCTCGTAGGGTGCATACGCCGCGTCGAGCGCCGCGCGCCGTCCGTCCTCGACGCTGAAGATGGCGAAGATCGCCATCCGTCCGTCCACTTCCAGAAACCCAGCGAGGCAGCGCACGAAATGCATCGTCCCCGTCTTGGAGCGCAGGGTGTAGGGCGGCAGTCCGGCCCCGGACCCGCGCAGCTTGCCCTGCGTGTGCAGCCCGACGAACCCGCTGCCGTAGCGCTCGTGGCCCGCGCGCAGGATATCGGCCATCTGACGCGGGGCGATGCGCGAGTTGCTGCTCAGGCCCGAATGGTTCTCCAGCATCGCGTCGCCCCGCACGATCCCCTGATCGCGCAGCCATCCGGTGGTCGCCGCCCCCGCATCGGCCACGGTGAGCGGGGTGGCGCCGATGCGCTGGGCGGCGGCGATGCCGAGCATCTCGGCCGAGAGGTTGTTGGAATAGCGCATCATCTTCTTGATCTGGGCGAAGACGACGTCGGAGCGATGCAGCGCCAGCGGCGCATCGGTCGGCAGGGCGCCCGTCTCGCGCGCCTCGGGCATCGCGATCCCCTCCGCCGCGCAGAGGTCGCGGAAGACTGCGGCGGCGTAGAGCGCGGGGCGGCGCACGGGATACCACCGCTCGCCATCCTGCGCCATGTCCTGCGCCGGGATCGTCCACACCTCGCGCGAACCGACCAGCGAATGGTACGGGTTGCCCCCCGCCCGCGCGCCGATGCTCCCGGCGGGGATCGAGCGACCGTCGGCATGGGCGATGGCGTCCAGCGTCCGCCTGCCCGCGCCCTTGCGCCAGCGCATCAGGACGCGGTTGAAATTGAGGCAGAGCGGGCCGATGGCGGGGTTGTAGTTCGCCTGCAACGGCTGGTTCGGGTTGAGCACGTCCGCGCGCGGGCCGTCGACCCCCGCAACGAGGAACGACCCCGCGACCCGCCGCACGCCCTTGGCGCGCAGGGCCTTGGCCAGTTGCGCGAGGTCGGCGGTGTCGAGCGCCGAATCGCCGCCCCCCACCAGAATCAGATCGCCCCCGAGCGTGCCGCCTTCCAGCGGGCCGGTGCCGTGGACTCGCGTGAGGAAACGGGTCGTCGGGGCAAGTGTCGACAGGGTGACGAGGGCAGTGGCCGACTTGGTCGTGGAAGCGGGGATGAAGGCATCGTCCGCCGCGCTCGAATCGAGGACGGCGCCGGTCGCCGCATCCATCAGGATATGACCGGTCCGGCCCGGCGGCCGCGGGGGGATCGCCGCGCCCGGCCCGGTCGGCCATGCCGCAAGAGCCGCGGCCCCGCCGATGAAGCGCCGCCGCGTCGTCATGCCCACGCCCCGCTCGCGCGCAGGGCGGTGGAGGAGAGCGGCGACATCGCATGCGTCAGCATCGACCAGCAGGGCGCCGCGCGAAAGGGCAGGGCGGCGGCGTCGCGTTCCGGGATGCGGGATGCGGCGAAGCGGCGGGCCGCCTTGGACAATCCCGCGCGCACCTGCTCGCCGGGCCGGGCCATGACGGCGACGGGCAGGGCCTGCATGATATCGGCCCAGCGGTGCCAGCGATGGAAATCGGACAGGTTGTCGGCGCCCATCAGCCAGACGAACCGCACGGCGGGATAGCGGATCATCAGCGCCCCCAGGGTGTCGATGGTGTAAACCGTGCCGAGATCGCGCTCGATGCCGGTCGCGAGAATGCGGGGGTGGCCGTCGATCACCCGCCGCGCCGCATCCAGCCGCCGCTCCAGCGAGGCGGGCGGGTTCGGCTTCAGCGGATTGCCGGGGGAGAGGAGCCACCACACGCGGTCGAGGCGCAATCGCTTCAGCGCGACGCGCGAGATATGGCGGTGGCCGCCATGCGCGGGATCGAACGACCCGCCGAGCAGGCCGACCCGCAGGCCGGGGGCGGCTATGGGACGTGTCTGAAACAAAAAACTCTCCCGCGCAGGCATGCGCGAGAGAGCCGTATCATCCGTGCGGATGCAGGTCCAGTCGGCCCGAAGGGCGACCGGTCCGAATTACATGGCGCAGGCGAACTGCTCGTTTGCCGCGAGCTGGATCAGCGTGCCGCCGCGGTTGACGCAGTCGATCAGCGCCTCGTCGACGATGTTGGTCGTGCCCTGGTACGAGGAGTGCGCGTCGGCGGGAAGCGAGTGGGCCGAAGCGGTCGCGGGCTGGGCGACTTCCTTCTCGTAGTTGCAGAAGTAGGTGAAGTCTTCACGCTGCTTCGCGATCCCGTCATTCTCGTAGCAGGCGCGGAGCGTTCCGTCTGCGCCGCTCATGTCGAGCGTTGCCATGGCGGAGGGGGCGCCGACCGGCTCGACGTACTCGACGGCGTCGACGGTCTGGATCGCGCTGTCATTGACCTGGGGGATGGCGACGACGACGTCGCCGTTACCGTAGACGGGGGCGGTGTAGGCTTCGGGGGTTGCCACGGTCGTGACGCTCTGTGCGGAAGCAACGCCGGAGAGGAGGGTGGAAGCGGCGATGACGGCGACGAAAGAGAATTTTACCACGGGTTGGCTCCTGCCTGTAAAGGTATGAAGACGCTCATAATTCATTCGGTTTCGAGCGACTGCCAGGCCGTTCATCGGCTGGCGATGACGTGTCTGTACGGGAGGAATTCTGAACGTGGTAATAAAAAAGGACACGCCCGACACTCACGCCACATTTCAGACTGTGTCGCGAAGCTCACGACACACTGAAAATTAACGCAAAAACCCCCAACTGCGGCAGGATGACGCAGGCTCCGAATAAGGCGGAACTGTGTCATATTCGCCCCGATTGCGCAGGGTAAAACAGGGTCTGAATGTCGATCTCGGCGTTTATGGTCCCGTTTTTGATTCGTAAAAGCTCATTTCCCGATTCGGAAACGCCGATAAGGCGAGTCGTCACATCCCTAAAGTGACGCCGAAGCAAAAAAGTTCCCGCGAACGATACGAATTTCTAACCTGTCATCCGGAGGGGTTCCGGACCGCGCGGGCTGGACCGTTCGGTGGTCAGCGGCCATAGTCGGGGCGAACAGAAAGAACCGATCCCCTGACCCGTTCCGAGAGGCCCGTCCCATGCGCAGATTTCTCAGCACCCTGTCCGTTCTCGCCGTCGTCGCCGCCGCCATGCCGACCCTTGCCGTCGCCGAGGACCGCGTGACGTTCAAATCCGCCAAGACCGCCTCGTCCTACTACCAGATGTCGGTGCAAATCGCCGAAGCGGTGAAGAAGGCCACGGATGGCGAGATCGTCGTCACGGTCGAGGAGAGCCAGGGATCGGTGCAGAACGTGACCGAGGCCGCGCGCCGCCCCGGCAACTACGTCTTCACGACGCCGCCTTCCCTCGTGCGGCTGGCGCAGGGCGGAAAGGCGATGTTCGAGGGGAAGGAGAACCCCGCCTTCGCCGATATCCGCGCGCTCTTCCCCATCCCCTCGCTGACCATGCATTTCGTGACGCGCGCCGATGCCGGGGTCGAGGAATTCGGCGACCTGAAAGGCAAGACCATCCTCATCGGGCGCGGCTCCTTCGGTGCGCGGGAGGGGGCGAAGTATCTGGATCTCTTCGGCCTCGAAGGCGGGGTCGAGCTGGCCAATGTCGAACTGAACGCCGCCGTCGCCGCGCTGAAGAATCGCCAGATCGACGGGTTCGTGACCGCCGGGTCGTATCCCGCGCCCAACGTGATCGAGGCGGCGGCGGGCACGGGCATTGCGCTGTTGTCCATGAGCGACGATCAGGTGACGATGACGGGGCGCACCCGGCTGGTCATCCCCGGCGGCACCTATGCGGGTGTCGACGAGGACGTGGTGACGACCTCGCTGCCCGTGATCGCCCATGCGACGACGCGGATGGACGATGACACGGCCTATGAACTGACCAGGGCGTTCTGGACCGCCAAGGGCGAGATGGCCGAGGGCGCGGCGTGGTGGAACGGGGTTTCCGCCGCAATGCTGGAGAACGTCCACGGCAAGATCCATCCCGGCGCGCTGCGCTATTACGACGAGGTGGATGTCGAGGTGCCCGAGAGCGCGCGCTGAAACCCGGGGTCGATACTCTTACCGCACCCCGCCCCGGCCTTGAGCCGGGGCCTTCTTCTCTTATGGAGATCGCTATGCGCTTCGATGCGAACTCCTGTTCCGAAACGAAGGAGGCCCCGGATCAGGTCCGGGGCAGCGCTTTTTCGTGACGACGGAACTTCCGGCCCCGACCCGCACTCCGCTCTGGATCGCCCTCGGCGCGCTCTCCATCGCCTTTCATCTGTGGCTGATCTTCAGCGGGTTGATCCCCAACCTCGTCACTCGCCCGCTGCACATGGCGCTGGCGCTGCCCTGGGTCTTCGTCTTTCTCGCGAAATCGCGGGGAGGGCGAATCACCGGCGCGGCCATCGCGGCGGTCGGCGTCGCGGCGTGCCTCTGGATCGCGGCGAACGAGGCGCGGCTGGGCGACCAGTACGGCTATCTCGAAGGGCCGTTCCAGCTCTGGCTCGCGGGCGCGCTCGTTCTGATCGTGCTGGAGATGGCGCGGCGGGCGGTGGGCTGGCCCCTGCCGCTCATCGCCGCGCTGGCCCTGGCCTACGGATTGCTCGGCCAGCACCTGCCCGGCGAGTTCGGGCATCCCGGCCTTCCGGTGCGCAGCTTTCTGGGCACCATCGCTATTGCGGAAGGGGGGCTGTGGGGGTCGCTGACCGGCGTGTCCGTCTCGATCATCGCGATCTTCGTCATCATGGGCGCGGTGCTGAACGCGGGGGAGGCGGGGCAGGGGTTCATGAATCTGGCCAGCGCGGCGGCGGGTCGGTTGCGCGGCGGGGCGGCCAAGGTCTCGGTCCTCTCCTCCGCGCTCTTCGGGTCGATCTCGGGGTCCGCGTCGGCCAATGTCGCCTCGACCGGGGCGATCACGCTGCCCGCCATGCGTAGCTTGGGCTATCCCAAGCGACTGGCGGGCGCGGTGGAGGCGGTGGCGTCCTCGGGCGGGCAGATCATGCCGCCGCTGATGGGCGCGGGGGCGTTCGTGATGGTCGAGCTGACGGGCATTCCCTATACCTCGATCATGGCGGCGGCGCTCCTGCCCGCCATTCTCTTCTTCGCGACGGTGTGGATCGGCATCGACGCCTATGCCGCGCGCCACGACCTGCAACCCCTGCCGCGCGACCGGATGCCCCCTGCGCGCCTCGTCCTCGTGACCGGCGCGTTCTTCCTCGTCCCCTTCGCCGTGCTGATGGAACGGATGTTCCGGGGCGGCTATACCCCGCAATACGCCGCCGCCTGCGCCATCCTCGCCGCCACCGTGCTCCTCGCCTTCGATACCGGCCTGCGCCCGAGCGCCGCGCGCCTCGCCCGGCGCATGGCCCGCGCGTCGCTGGCGGCGGGGGAGCAGATCGCGGTGATCGCCTCGATCATCCTGTGTGCGGGACTGATCATCAGCGTGCTGGGACAGACGGGACTGGGCGTCAAGATCACGTCGCTGATCCTCTCGGCGGGGGGCGAGCGGCTCTGGCCCGCGCTCCTCCTCACCGCGCTCGCGTGCCTGCTGCTGGGGATGGAGGTGCCGACGACCGCCGCCTACGTCATCTGCATCTCGGTCGCAGGGCCTGCATTGCAGAAGCTGGGGCTGGACCCGCTGACGGCGCATCTCTTCGTCTTCTGGTTCGCGCTTCTCTCGACCATCACGCCCCCGGTCTGCGGCGCGGTCTTCATCGCCGCCGGGATGATCGGGGAAGACTGGCTCAAGGTCGCGCTGACGGCGATGGCGCTCGGCGTCGGCCTCTACCTCATCCCCCTGGCCATGGTCGCGAACCCCGCCCTGATCGGATTGGCGGAAACGCCCCTGCGCGCCGTGCTGACGGCGGTGCAGGTCGCGGCGGGGCTGGCCTTCGTCTCCGGCGGGCTGATATCGCCGGGCACCGCCCCGGTACGCTGCGGCAAGGTCGGGATCGGGGCGGCGATCCTCTTCCTTCCGCAGTTCATACTTGCGTGACAGGTCGTTTTTTTAGTCTGTGATAAGTCATATAGTGGTGGCGGCAACCGTGACTTGAGTTATCAATTTTTCACGATGTCCGCCTCGATCCCAACGCGACGTGCAACGATTGCTGAACGGAAGAAGCATGCGAATTCTCGTGACGAACGATGACGGTATCGACGCTCCCGGTCTCGCGATACTGGAAGAAGCCGCCCGGTCGATCTCGGACGACGTGTGGGTCGTCGCCCCCGCTACCGAACAGAGCGGACAGTCGCAGGCCCTGACGCTGGCCGACCCGCTGCGCATCGCGCAGGTGGGCGAGCGGCGCTACGCGGTGGACGGCACCCCGGCGGATTGCGTGACGATGGCGCTGCACGTCGCGATGGGCCGGGCGCCCGATCTGGTGCTGTCGGGTATCAACAAGGGGTTCAACATCGCCGACGACATGGCGTATTCCGGCACCGTGGGCGCCGCGCTGCACGCCGCCACCGCCGGCATCCGCGCCATCGCCTTCAGCCAGGCGTACAGCCGTCTCGGGCAGGAGGACGAGGAGGATATCTGGGATGCCTCCCGCGTCCATTGCGCCGAGACGCTGCGCACCCTTCTCGCCGTCGAGCAGCCACGGGGCACCGCGCTGAACGTCAATTTCCCGCCCGTTCCCGCCGCATCGGTCGCCGGGATGGCCGTCGTGTCGCAGGGGATGCGCAGCGTGCACGATATCTACGTCGACGACCGGATCGACGCGCGGGGCAACCCCTATTACTGGGTCCGCTTCCGGCGCGAGGCGGGCGATGCCCCGGCGGAGACGGATCTGGGCGCGATGGCCGCGCATCGCATCGCCGTCACCCCGTTGCGCGCCGACCTGACCGATACGGCGGCACTCGCCCCCCTTGCGGCCGCTCTCTCCCGATGACACCGGGCATCGAGGCTTTCATCGGCGCGCTGCACGACGATGGCGTGACCGACCGGCGCGTGCTCGACGCCATGGCCCGCGTCCCGCGCGAGCGCTTCGTGGAGCCGGAATTCGCGCCGCGCGCCTATGACAACCTGCCCCTGCCCATCGCCTGCGACCAGACGATCAGCCAGCCTTCCGTCGTCGGCCTGATGACGCAGGAACTCGCCGTCGAGAGCCGGATGAAGGTGCTGGAGGTCGGCGCGGGGTCGGGGTACCAGACCGCGATCCTCGCCGGGTTGTGCCGCCGCGTCTACGCCCTCGAACGCCACGGCCCGCTGGCCGCGAAAGCGCGCGAACGGCTGGAGGCCTTGGGCATCTCCAACGTGATCCTTGCCCATGGCGACGGGTCGGAAGGATGGCCGCGCCACGCCCCCTTCGACCGCATCCTCGTCGCCGCCGCCGCCGAGGACCCGCCGCAGCCCCTGCTCGACCAGTTGCGCGTCGGGGGAATCATGATTCTGCCCATCGGCGAGGAGGGGACGCTCCAGCAGCTCATAAAAGTGACGCGCGGGGACACCGGATTCACCTACGAGGAGCTGTCACCTGTGCGTTTCGTGCCACTTTTGCACGGATTCGGGTAAATAATCCCTTTCCGGGAACATCATCCATTTAAGCATTTCTTAGGCCGGGTAGACTTTACTCAATATATCTTTTCGGTAAGAGGGTTTATCCTTATGTCGCGTCAAAACGGATCGAGCCGGGTCGCCGCCTTCGCAAGCGCCACCGCCATTCTCGCTCTCATGGCCGGCTGTTCGCAGCCTGCGTCCTACGCCACGGTCGATCTGGGCGGCAGTTACGGAAACGGCGCGCAGCAGGCCTACAGCGCCGCGTCCGGCCTGCCGGTCTATCAGGCGACGCAGGTCTACACGACCCCCTACGATGCCGGTCCCCCGCAGTCCCGGTCGCAGCTCGTCTATCTCGACGCACCGGCCAACCAGGTCGCCTCCCTCTCGCCGTCCTACGGCCAGCAGAGCTATCCCTCCTTCGGGGCGGAGCAGTCGGGACCGTTTCTGACGGACGAGACGGTCCTGCGCAGCGACGGCTATATCGATACCGGCGTCTATGGCGGCGTGCAGACAGCGGCGCTCGCGCCCGGTGCGGGGTCCATCGGCTTCGACCAGATGCCGGTCATGAGCGACGTGCCGCAATACCTGCCCGCGCCGCAGCCCTTCGCCCAGCAGTCCTTTTCCCAGTCGACGCCGCTGCCCTATTCCGAACCGGTGATGCTCGAAACCGTGCCGCTGCCCGCCCCGGCGCCCGTGCAGGAATACGCGTACGAGAACTACGAACAGGTCGCTCCCGTGCAGACCTATGCCGAGGCCGCGCCCGCCTACGCGCCGCTCGCCACGCCGATCGAGACGACGCCGCTCGACATGATGCAGGTCGCGCCGCAGGTCTTCGCGGAGCTGCCCCCGCAGCAGTATGTCGAACAATCGATGTCCGTGCCACAGCGGATGCCCCAGACCATCGAGGAAGTGGGCGACTACTACAACCTGCGCACCGAGCAGCAGGCGCCCGAATTGCGGCAGGAAGCTCGCTTCCCCGCCGCCATCCCCGCTCCGGCTCCTGCCCCCGCGCCCGTCCGCGCGTTCAGCGCGCCCAATGGCGGCGGCATCACGCTGCCTTCGGCATCTCAGGAATACCCGCGCCCCTACGAAGCCCTGCCGCCCGGCTTCTTCCCGACCTACGACTTCCCGTCGGGCAACGACCTGATCTCGCAGGCGCCCGTGGCCGAGGCCCCGCTCCAGCAGTTCGCATCCCTCGCGCCGATGGCGCCCGTCGACGATATCTTCACCTCCGGCCGGATCGACGCCGCGCCCGTCCTGCCGCCGATCCAGCAGGCGACTTTTGGCACCGTCGCCGGGTCGTCCTACACGATTCAGCCGGGCGACACGCTCTACGCCATCGCGCGCATGCACGGCGTCGCGCCGATGGACATCGCCAAGGCCAACGACCTGCCCCTTGCAGGGACGATCTATCCCGGCAACACGCTGACGATCCCGTCGCAGCAGATGGCGGGCGGACCGCAGAGCCTCGGCGACGCGCCCATCGTCGTGCTCCAGTCGCCGCAATCGGCCTCCATCAGCACCTACAGCACCGACCTGTCCGACCAGTCGGTCGAGATGATCGACATCGCGGAACTGGCACGCATGTTCCGGGATCGCGAGAGCGGCCAGCCGGGTGCGGGCATCCCCGTCATCAGCGCGAGCGCCGCCGACGCCCTGCGCGGGCGCGTGGACATGACGCCGACCGAGCGCCTCGCCGAGCCTATCGCGCCGGTGATGGGCACGACGATCATCCCCAATTCCGAACTTGCGATGCCGATGCAGGCTGCGCCCATGCGGGCCGCGCCCATGCAGGCTGCCATGGCGCCCGGGTCCTATTCCTGGCCCGTGCATGGCGACGTGTTCCGTCTCGAACAGGGCGGGATCGAGATCGCGGCTCCCGCCGGGCGCACGGTGTCCGCCGCCGCGGCGGGCCGGGTCGTCCATGTCGAGAGCGGCCCGCGCGGCTATCTCGTCGTGATCGAGCACGATGACGGCTGGCGCAGCCTGACGCTGGGTCTCGAAGGGGCGACCGTCCAGCCGGGCGAGCGCGTGTTCAGCGGTGGAACGCTTGGCTATACCGGGTCGCAGCGCGTCACGTTCGAGCTGCGCGACGGCGCCTCGAACGTCGCCGAGACGCTCGGCATGCTGCGAAGCTGAACCGCCTACATCGCGTGACATTCGACGGCCCCGCATTCCCGTGCGGGGCCGTTTTCCGTCCGGAAGCGGGCAACGAAAAACGCCCCGGGCGCAAGGCCCGGGGCGTCGGAGAAATCGGCAATCGCGAGAGACGCGGATCAGCCGCCCATGGTCTTGGCGACCTCGGCGGCGAAGTCTTCCTCGACCTTCTCGATGCCCTCGCCGACGGCGAGGCGCGTGAAGGCGGCGACCGTGACCGGCGCGCCGATATCGCCCTCGGCTTCCGCCACGGCCTTCTCGACGCTCAGATCGGGGTTCATCACGAAGTCCTGCTTCATGAGGCAGACTTCCTGATAGAACTTGTTCATCCGGCCCACGATCATCTTTTCGATCACGGCATCGGGCTTGCCCGATTCGCGGGCCTGCTCGGTCAGGACGTTCTTCTCGCGCTCGACCAGCGTAGGGTCGAGGTCGTCGACGCCGAGCGAGGCGGGGCTGGTGGCCGCGACATGCATCGCGATCTTGCGCCCCAGCTCTTCGAGCTTGGCTTTATCGCCCGACGATTCGAGCGCGACCAGCACGCCGATCTTGCCCATGCCGGGCGCGGCGGCGTTATGCACGTAGGTCGCGACGACGCCCTCGTTCACGGTCAGGCGCGCGGCGCGGCGGGCGCTCATGTTCTCGCCGACGGTCGCGACCTTGTCCTTGATATGCTCCTCGACCGACTTGCCGGAGGAGGGGACGGTGGCGGACTGGACCGCGCCGATCACGTCCTGACCGGTCGCGTCGATGCCCTTGGCGACGCCCGCGATCTCGCTGACCATGCCCTGGAAATCGGCATTGCGCGCGACGAAGTCGGTCTCGGAGTTGATCTCGACCGCGACGCCGGAATTGCCCTCGGCGGCGACGCCGACAAGGCCCTCGGCGGCGGTGCGCCCGGCCTTCTTGTCGGCTTTGGCGATGCCCTTGGAGCGCAGCCAGTCGACGGCGGCTTCCATGTCGCCGTTATTCTCGGTCAGCGCCTTCTTGCTGTCCATCATGCCTGCGCCGGTCTTGTCGCGCAGTTCCTTCACCAGTGCAGCGGTGATCGCCATGGTGAGTCCTCCTTACGGAATGGGCGGCGTTCCCCGCAGGTCACGCGGGGCGGGGAAGCCGGGCCATCGATTTACAAAGATATGCGCGCCCTGAGTGGGCGCGCGGGTCGCGATTGCAAGGGAAGCGGCGCGCCTCAGGAGGCGGGAGCGGCTTCGGCCTTGGCTTCTTCTTCGGCCGGGGCGGCTTCGGCGGCGGGCGCCTCGGCGGGAATCTCTTCCATCATCGGCTCGTCCATCTCGCCCATATCGATGCCGGAGGCACCGGCCGCGACGCTGATGCCGTCGAGGGCGGCGGCGGCGATGAGGTCGACATAGAGCGTGATGGCGCGCGAGGCGTCATCGTTGCCGGGGATCGGGTAGTCGATGCCCTCGGGGCTGCAATTCGTGTCGAGGATCGCGACGACCGGGATGTTCAGCCGGTTCGCTTCCTTGATCGCCAGCTCTTCCTTGTTCGTGTCGACCACGAAGAGCATGTCGGGAACCGACCCCATCTCCTTGATCCCGCCCAGCGCGAGGGACAGCTTGTCCTTCTTGCGCTGACGGCTCAGCAGTTCGCGCTTGGTGTAGCCGGTGCCGCCGTCTTCCAGCTCGTTCTCCAGCCCCTTGAGCTGGTTGATCGACTTGGAAACGGTCTGCCAGTTGGTCAGCGTGCCGCCGAGCCAGCGGTGGTTGATGTAATACTGCGCGCTGCGCTCCGCCGCCTGGGCGATCGGCTCCTGCGCCTGGCGCTTGGTGCCGACGAAGAGCACACGGCCCCCCTTGGCGACCATATCGCGCACGGCGACAAGCGCGGTGTGCAGCAGGGGCACGGTCTGGGTGAGGTCGACGATGTGGACACCGTTGCGATCACCGTAGATGTAGGTTCCCATGCGGGGGTTCCAGCGGTGCGTCTGGTGGCCGAAATGGACGCCAGCTTCGAGAAGCTGACGCATGGTGAAATCTGGCAGAGCCATGTCGTCTCCGTAACTTTTCCGGTTCGTCCTCGGCACGCCTGTCATCCGGTCGCGGCGAAACGCTGGGTCTCGCCGAACCGGACACCGAATGGATGCGGCGGGGGCTGTCTGTCCCGCGCACCCTTGGCGTGCCTGTGAAAGTGGATCGCGAATAGCGGACCGGGCGCCGCCGCGCAAGGGCTTTCGCCCCGTTACCGCCGATTGCGCGTCTTCAGCGTGGTCAAGCAGACGACGACGAAGACCACCGTCTCGAAGATCGTCTCGTTGAGGACCGGGCCGGACGGAACCCCCTCGACCACCAGCCCCACGACCCGGGCGACCAGCAGGCCGCCGAAGAGAAAGATCGTCACCATCCCGGCGGCCATCGGCCGACGCACCCACCACAACAGCCACAGCACCGCCGCCCCGAAGCCCAGCATCAGCCCGCCGAACACCGCGCGGATCTCCGACACCGCCATCGGACCGTCGAGCCGTATGGGGTACAGGTCCTCGACCGCGCCCGGCTGGAGCACGAGCCAGACGCCCAGCCCCACGAAGAGAATCGCGACGACGGAGAGGAAATTGAGATGCAGTCTCATCATGAAGGGCGTCTTTCGGGCCGGGGAGTGAGGCGGGAAGCGGCCGCCGACGTCAGGACATTATCACTTAATCAACTCCACATCCGTAAATTCACTTCAATCGAAGCAGACAGCCAAGGTCGCAAAAGGACTCGCAGGAGAGACGAAGACATGTTCGGTAAGAAGGCATCCCCTGCTAACGGTCGCGAGTATCCTCGCCACAACGCCGGAAAAATGAGCGTCACGGTCGACGGCGTGCAGTGCAAGCTGCTGGATTATTCCGACGGCGGAGTGCGGGTTTCCATCCAGGGGGCCTTGCGCCGCGTCGCGCTGATCGAGATCCACAAGAACGGCAAATGCATCCGCAAGACGCCCGCCATCATCGCGTGGCGCCGCGATTCGGAGACGGGCTACGCCTTCCGCAGCAATCTCAAGATATACGAGGTCGACAAGACAGAGCACCGCGCCACCGCAGAGAAGTCCGTCGAGACGGAAACGAACGATTCGGGGTCGCTCTCCGGCAGTACCCTGCGCGCGCGACTGCGCATGTAGGGACGCGGTCTCCTGAATGGACACACGGCAGGGCGGTCGCGCAGGCGGGCGCCTTTTTGTCGTTCCGCCTACAGCGGCTCGATATCGCCCCGCGCGCGTTCCGCCTCGAACCCGGCGACGAAATCGGCCATCCTCCCCGCCGCGATGGCGTCGCGCAGACCCTGCATCAGCCGCTGGTAGTAGCGCAGGTTGTGCCACGTCAGCAGCATCGACGCGATGATCTCCTGCGCGCGGTTGACGTGGTGGAGGTACGCCCGGCTGTAGCCGGTGCAGCAGGGGCAGTCGCAGGTATCGTCCAGCGGGCGCGGGTCCTCGGCATGGCGCGCGTTGCGGATATTGACCTGACCGCGCGGGGTGAAGGCCTGACCGGTGCGGCCCGAGCGGCTGGGCATGACGCAGTCGAACATGTCGATCCCGCGCTGCACGGCCCCGACGATATCTTCCGGCTTGCCGACCCCCATGAGGTAGCGGGGCCGGTCGACCGGCAGAGGATCGACGCAGTGGTCGAGGGTGCCGAACATCATCTCCTGTCCCTCGCCCACCGCCAGCCCGCCGACCGCGTAGCCGTCGAAGCCGATTCGCTTCAGCGCCTCGGCCGATTCGGCGCGCAGATCCGCGTGCACGCCGCCCTGCTGGATGCCGAAGAGGGCATGGCCGGGCCGCTCCCCGAAGGCCGCGCGCGAGCGTTCGGCCCAGCGCATGGACAGGTGCATCGACGTGACCGCCTCGTCGCGGGTACAGGGATAGGGCGTGCATTCGTCGAAGCACATCACGATATCGGAGCCGAGTTGCCGCTGGATCTCCATCGACGTTTCGGGGCTGAGCAGGTGTTTCGAGCCGTCGATATGCGACTGGAACGTGACGCCTTCCTCGGTCAGTTTGCGCAGCTTGGCCAGAGACATGACCTGAAAGCCCCCCGAGTCGGTCAGGATGGGCCGGTCCCAGTTCATGAACCTGTGCAGGCCGCCCAGCCGCTCCATCCGCAGCGCACCTGGGCGCAGCATCAGGTGATAGGTATTGCCGAGCAGGATATCCGCCCCCGTCTCCCGCACCGACCCGGGCAGCATCGCCTTGACCGTCGCCGCCGTGCCGACCGGCATGAAGGCGGGCGTGCGGATATCGCCGCGCGGGGTGTGGAGCACGCCGGTGCGGGATTTTGCGTCGGTGGCGTGGAGGGCGAAGCGGATGTCGCTCATGCGTCGGAGCGCAGCCATTCCAGCACGTCCGCCGCCGCGCGGTCCGGCGGGAAGACCGGATAGAAGACCTTCTTCACGAAGCTGTCCTCGATCACCATCGTCATGCGCTTGAAATACGACTTTCCGTCGAGGACGAAGCGCGGCAGGCCCACCGCATCGGCGAACATCAGGCCATTGTCGCTCAAGAGCGGGTAGGGCAGGTGCAGCCGCGTCGCCGCCTCCTTCTGGTCCTCGATCGTCTGGGTCGACAGGCCGAAGACGCGCCCCGCCCCCGCTTTCGCCAAGTCGTCATGCAGATCGCGGAAGGCGCAGGCCTGCGGCGTGCAACCCCGCGCGCCGGGGGTCGCGTCCCATCCGTCTGGCAGGGCCGTGCCGGGCGTGCCGGTCATGGGGTAGACGAAGACGACCGTGCGACCGGGGGCCGAGAGGTCGATATTCGTGTCGTCGCTCGCGGGCAGGGCCATGGAGGGCACCGCGAATCCCTCGACCCGCTCCGCCGCGCCGTCGTCTTCGGGGCGGGGCAGGGTGCTCCAGTCAACGTCCGTGAAGTTCGTGTCGCTCATCGTCTCTCGCCCTTCCGCTTGTCGGTCCACCGCCTTATATGGAGCGTCACATCAATCTTGGAACGGGAATCCACCATGGCCAACATGAAAGATCGCGAAAAGGCGTTCGAGAGCAAGTTCGCTCATGACGCGGAGATGAACTTCAAGGCCGAGGCGCGGCGCAACCGCCTGCTCGCCGGGTGGGTCGGCGAGAAGCTGGGCATGAACGACGAGGAAACCAAGGCCTATGCGGGCACCCTCATCGCCGCCGACCTGAAGGATGCCG
>Ga0209831_1001757_pt1 | contig 19434 bp, 17 predicted proteins | sample Maine_Asex4_meta_FD_187451 | JGI IMG/M metagenome (GOLD analysis project Ga0209831, IMG submission 187451) | Marine algal microbial communities from Maine, USA - Maine_Asex4_metaG (SPAdes) (version 2) | ecosystem: Host-associated > Algae > Red algae > Unclassified | place: Maine, USA | collected...
TCGTCGCCTACCTCCACGGCTGCCTCAAAAACCGCATCCACTACAACGAACACACCGCATGGGCCCACCGACAAACCCTCACCTCCAACATCGCAGCTTGACAAGCTACGCCCGTGGGGTATCTAGAACGCGGCTTCGATCACGTCGATGGTCGTCTCGGACTGGTTGATCACCACTGAGGCCACATCGAACCTGGCGTGTCCCGAACGTTCCTTCTTCGCTCCCAGCCAGGCCGCGGCGAGGCTGCGGATGCGGCGTTGTTTCTCCCAGCCGACTGCCTCAGCCGGGATGCCCCAGCGGGTTGACCGGCGGGTCTTCACTTCGCAGAAGATGACCGTGTCACCGTGGTGCACAATCAGATCAATCTCACCATTGCGGCCATGGCGCCAGTTGCGGTTCACGATTGTTGCACCTCGCGCCTCGTACCACTGGGCGGCGATGTCCTCTCCGGAACGCCCGAGGGTCTGGCGGTCAGGGTTGCTCGTCGATTCACTCTGGTGCAGGTTGCTCATGAGAGCGAAGCTACGTTGGGCCTGTGACATCTAACTTCAGGTTGGGTCCGCGATTCGGTCGTGGGCTTGTCCATAGGGTGCGTTGTGCCTGGTTTGTTTGGTTCGGCTTCGATCTGTGACCGGAGCGGGTTTCGGCTCGACTCCTGAAGGGTGATTGTCGATCATGCGAACTCGACCAGCGCTTGTGGATACCTGTTTGGGAACTTGATGGCCGGCTTCATGTCGGACCTCTGTTTTGTGATGTCCGTTTTTCACTCACCTTTTGGACGCAGGCGCCTCGGCTTGAATCTGACGGTCCGGGCATCAGCGGGGCCGGAACGGCGAGTCCGGTAGGGTCAGGAGCGGGGCTTGCGGCGAGTACGTCCTGTCCAGCACCCGTGATGCCAGTGGCGGCGCAGATCGGTCGCTCCGACAGGGATGGCAACCATGTGTCCGGTGCCGGAGGGGATGTCGCGGTTGCAGCCGGGACACAGGTACACCTTGTGTGCTTCGTAGGGCTGCACTCGACGTGTCTCGGCGTCAGCCCACAGATCTGGTGCTGCGTTTTTCTTCATCAGTCTTTCTCGGTCATGGAGCGCGCCTACCCGAAGAAGGCCCACACGATGAGAGCGATGCAGGCCACGACACCCATGGCGACATACCAGTAGTCAAAGGGTGTTTGGCGGTGCTGGCGGTTCGGGTCAAACCCCATGGACGGCCCCGTCGCACCTCATGATCTGCATGCAGGCAGTATCGCCCGAGGACACGCCAAAGCGGTGGCACGGATGGGAGAGAGGCGACCCAGTAGTCTGCGGCCATGGACCGTGATGCCGTGCCAGCAGCCGCCGATCTGAGAGACACCGTGCTGATTGCCGGTGGAGGCATTGCCGGTTTGACCATGGCGCTCACGTGCCATCAGGTTGGCGTGCCGTGTGTGGTGTTCGAGTCGGCTCGGGAGATACTCCCGCTTGGGGTGGGCATCAACCTGCAGCCCAACGCTGTCCGAGAGTTGATGGACCTGGGTCTCGGTGACGACCTTGACGCGATTGGGTTACCGACAACCGAATGGGCGTTGGTCGGGAAGAACGGTCGTGATGTCTGGTCCGAACCCCGCGGCACCGAAGCGGGCTATCGGTGGCCGCAGTACTCGGTGCACCGTGGGAGCCTCCAGATGATGTTGTACGACGCAGTGATTGCCCGGCTCGGTCAAGACTCTGTCCGAACCGGCATGCGGTTGCAGTCCTGCTCGAACACACCGGGCGGCGTGAAGGCGGTTTTCGAAGACCGCAACCCGCTGGGCGAGTCCGCCGTCGTGGAGGTCGCCGGGCGTCTACTGCTGGGAGCTGACGGGCTGCATTCCGGAGTGCGAGCCACGATGTACCCCGACGAGGGGGACCCGGTGTGGGGCGGACGTGTTCTTTGGCGAGGAACCGCACAGGGTGCACCAGTTCGTTCCGGCGCGTGCTTCACGCTGATTGGCACGCTGGATCAACGTTTCGTCCACTATCCCATCAGTCGTCCCGACCCGCAGACCGGCCTGCAGTTGCAGAACTGGATTGCCGAACTCACCTTTGACCCTGACGACGGCTGGCGACGAAGCGACTGGAATCAGAAGGTTGATGCTTCAAAGTTCCTGGCTGCTTTCGAGGACTGGACCTTTCCCTGGCTTGATGTGCCCGCCATGGTGCGCAGCGCGGAAGACATCTGGGAGTTCCCCATGGTGGATCGCGATCCGGCGCCGAAGTGGGTTGACGGAAACCTCGCACTCATCGGCGACGCCGCTCACGTGATGTATCCCGTCGGGTCAAACGGGGCGAGCCAGGCCATTGTGGATGCCCGGGTTCTGGGGCGCTGCTTCGCCGAACACGGAGTCAGGTCACAAGCCCTGCAGGCCTTTGAGTCGGAGCTGATTGAGGACATGTCAGCACTTGTGCTCCGGAATCGCGGCGACGGCCCGGTGGCCATCCTCGGCGTGGTGGACGAACGCTGTAACGGTGTCTTCGACAACATCAACGACGTGATCCCCCGAGCCGAAATTGCCGCCTTCATGGATCGCTACAAGTCTGCGGCCGGCTTCGCCCGCGACACCCTCAACGCCTCAGCCCCCATCATCTCGCGGTGACATTCAATCGCACGCGGTGTCAGACACACCGTTACAAGTGTGCGCGGTGTCAGACACACCGTTACAAGTGGTGACCTTCAGGACAGGACTTCGCGGGTGTAGCGGGCCACTGCTTCGATCTCATCCGAGCTGAGCTTGTCCCGAAAGGCCGGCATGCGACCGCCAACGCCGTTGGCGATGATCGACGTCTGTACCGACAACTCCGGGTATTTTTCTGCAATACGGCCGTCATTGAGTTTCGGTCCGGTTCCCCCATTGCCGGTTGATCCGTGGCACGTCGAGCATCGAGCAGCCCAGACATCCTGACCCACCACGTGAACCGGGTCGGGTTCACCGTTCTCATCCAAAGGAAGGGCTTTCAGCTCGCCGGCTGCGCACGCACCGATTACTACGACCAACACGAGCGTCAGCGCCGGGACCAAAACTGCAAAGCGGAAGCTATGACCTGCGTCGGAAAGGGATCGCACCCCCGTGACGATATCGCCGGCGAATCTGCTCCCGTGAGCTGCAACTTGTAACGGTGTGTCTGACACCGCGCACAGTTGAATGTCACCGCAATTGAATGTCACCGCAATTGAAGGTCACCGCAATTGAATGTCACCGCAATCGGCGGCGGCTGGTTGTCACGCGTCCCCAATCGCCGGGGGCGATTGTGTAACTGTCACAGGACGCGTTTAGGTTCGGTTTACCAACTGGCATCCATCGCAATCTTCCCCCTTGTGAATCCAGAGCGTCCGTGAGGCGCGTCATTGCGAAGGAGGATGTCCATGTTGGCGTCCATCCCATCGGCCACCGTGTCCGGCATCACCGGGCAGGCAGTGGTTGTGGAAGTTCATGTATCGGATAGCGGGCTGCCGGCGTTCAACGTTGTTGGTCTGCCTGACACGTCCTGTCGTGAGGCTCGGGACCGGGTGCGAGCCGCATTGGTCTCGAGCGGGCGGAAGTGGCCGAATCGCCGTATCACGGTCAACCTCGCTCCCACTGGGGTTCGCAAGGTCGGAGCGGGCCTGGACCTTGCCATTGCAATCGGCATGCTTGTCGCTGCGGGGGATCTTCCCCCCGAGTCTGTGAACAGCACTGCGTTCGTCGCTGAACTCGGGCTGGACGGATCGCTCCGAACCGTGCCGGGCACCCTGTCGCTTGTGTCGGCCATTGCTGACGCTGGTGCTGATCATGTGATTGTTCCGACTTCGTGCGCGGCTGAGGCAGAGTTGGCTGCAACGGTGAAGGTTCGTTCCGCGTCCTCGTTGGGCGAGTTACTTGGAGCGCTCGTAGGTGATCTGCCGTGGCCGGACCCTGACATCGAGGTGCCATGCAATCAGGACGCAGCGCCCAGTGTTCCGGACCTTGCGGAGGTGGTGGGTCATCCGTTCGCTCGGGCCGCACTTGAGGTCGCAGCTGCAGGTGGGCACAACCTGTTGATGGTCGGCCCGCCCGGCACCGGCAAGACCATGCTCGCGAAGCGATTGCCGGGAATCCTTCCGCCGTTGGACCACGAGACCGCCATCGACGCCACCAAGATTCATTCGGTCGCCGGGCTGCCGCTGCCCGGAGGCGGATTGGTGGCCGGTCCTCCATTTCGGGCGCCGCACCACACCGCATCTGCTGTTGCACTGATCGGGGGCGGGTCGAGGTGGCTGCGCCCGGGCGAAATCTCCTGCGCCCACGGAGGTGTGCTGTTCCTCGATGAGATGGCCGAGTTCGCGCCTTCAGTTCTTGATGCACTGCGCCAGCCGCTTGAGGACGGGTTGATTCGGGTGAGCCGGGCGATGGGGACCGAGACCTTCCCGGCGTCGTTCATTCTGGTTGGAGCGATGAACCCGTGTCCGTGCGGCCATCTTGGTGGCCCCCAGGGTTGCTGTTGTTCGGACGCGGCGCGGGCCCGCTATGCGCGTCGTCTTTCGGGTCCGCTGCTCGATCGGTTCGATCTGCGAGTGCACATGCAGCGTCCCGCAGCGCGGGCGCTGGTGCGCCCTCAGCCAGCCGAATCCACCGCGGCGGTTGTTAAGCGCGTTCGGGTGGCGAGGGGTCGGGCCGAGTCACGCGGTGTGCGCTGCAACGCCGAGCTCAGCGGCGTGGAACTGGACCGGTGGGCCAGGGTGAGCGCAGAAGGCGTGCCGCTGCTTGAGGCGGCCCTTGAGGACGGACGGCTTTCTGCTCGTGGTCTTGTCCGGGTCCGGTCGGTTGCGTTGACCATCATGGATTTACAACCTGATCCGTCGCAGGTGGACGACGAGGCTCCCCTCACAAGCGAGGCCATTGCATCGGCTCTCGGCTACCGGTCTGCACCTGTCATGCTCGATCGCGTGGAGGTGGCTCGTGTTCGGCGCTGAAAGAGCATGCTGTGCAAATGAGGCACTCCTTGCGCTTGCTTCGCTTCCGCTGATGGGGCCCATCCGGTTGCATGCTGTGCTGGATGCGTGGGGCGCCGAAGAGGCATGGTCCATCCTGTGTCACCCCGGTCGATCGCTTGGCCCGGTAGGTGTTCCCCCAGCAGCAGAAACCGCTTGGCGACAGCAGGCGCGCTCGATTCGTCCCGCAGACCTGGCAGCAGCGCACGCCGATGCAGGGATAGCAGTGGCGGCCAAGGGCGGAGCAGGCTTTCCCTCCCGGCTGACGAACGACCCGGAGCCGCCTGCGGTTCTGTTCTGCAAAGGAAACGATGAGGTCCTTGACGCCCCCACCGTTGGGATTGTCGGAACCCGTCGATGCACGCGGTACGGACGTGATGTCGCGTTTGAGCTGGGATGTGTGCTGGGCGGAGCGGGAGTGACCGTGGTGTCGGGCCTGGCTCTTGGTATCGACGCGGCGGCACACGCTGGCGTACTGCAAGCGAGCGGATCCCCTGTTGGCGTGGTCGCCAGTGGCCTTGACGTGGTCTATCCCCGTGCCAACGCTGGATTGTGGGCGGAGGTGACCCGGACGGGGATGATTGCGTCCGAGCACCCGCTCGGAGTGGAGAGCAAACGCTGGATGTTCCCGGCCCGGAATCGGATCATCGCCGGGCTCTCCGATGTGGTGGTCGTTGTCGAATCCCCGCAGAACGGTGGTTCGATGTACACGGTCGATGCCGCGTTGGAACGCGACATTCCGGTCTTTGCGGTGCCGGGTCCGGTGCGCAGCCCGATGTCGGCTGGGACCAACCGTCTTCTCGCAGACGGGGCTCTGCCCATGTGTGATCCGGCAGATGTACTCGAAGCGCTTGGACTCAGCGGCGCCACGTCAGACCGGTTCCGGAGGCCCGGCGCTCAGCCGTCAGCGTCATCAGATACATCGCTGCGCATTGACGCCAAAGCAATTCTTACCGCCTTCGCGTGGCAGCCACGGACGGTGGAGGATCTCGCCGATGTGACGCAGCTGAACGCTGCCCAGGTTGCTGCCGAACTCCAGTTCCTCGTGGCTGCAGGACAGGTTGCCCAGCATGGAGCGTGGTTTGAACGCACCGTGAACGGCACTCGGTAGCTTGCGCCATGGCCACGCGATCTGCCAACAGGAGTTCTGGCACCTTTCGAGGCATGCAACCCGGACTTTGACTCACCAAGCTCGACTACGACACGCTTGAGGTGCTCGTTGGTAAGACTCGAATTCTGCGTGATCCGAGCCGAGGGTCCGCTGCCTGGTTCGAAAGACTCAGGCCGCAAAGATGCGCCAAAGAGCGCATGCAGGAGTGTGGCACAGAACGCAAAAGGTTTTCGGTGCCTCTTTGACTGAAACGCGCCCGGACTGTTGCGGGATTCGAGAAATTGCAGAAGTTTGGGAACCAAATGCTGCCCGGACATCGTCACAGGGACATGTCAACTTCAACGAGCATGAACTCAGGCAACGAATCAACCGTCTTCCCAGATGCGATGATCGCGGCCGATGTCAAACCCCGAACCGTCCCGTGGACGGTGCTGGTGATCGCCCTCGTCATGGCGCTTGTCGCCACGGCCTGCGGAGCGAGTAACGCGGCCATCCTGGACACAGCCTCGGGTGCCAACGACTCGGTCAGTCACGCCGACGGCGATGCGGCCGACGCGGTCGAGGAAGCACAAGGCAGCATCGTGTCTGGCAGATCCTCATCAACGGAGAACACCGTTGACGACGCCATGGAAGACGACGCCATGGAAGAACAAGCCGTGGAAGACGGCGCCATGGATGAACAAGCCGTGGAAGCGCCAGCTGCGCAGAGAGCCAGCGCGGACTCTGAAGGCATGTTTGACGACTCGGCAGCAGCGGCCGTGGCTCCGGAAGAACTGGACAGGTCAGTTGACGGTGACGCCGAAGGTCTCTTCGACGATGCGGTGGATACTGCCATCGATGAGCGCGACGCTGAAGCAGATCGGTTGCAGGACAACCGCTTCGCTGACTACGGCTACCGCACGTTCATTGAGACTGACGTTGACCCGCTGTCCACATTCGCGCTCGATGTGGACACCGGCAGTTGGACGGTCGCTCGCCGTTGGCTGGACGAAGGCGTGATGCCTCCGGTTGAGTCCGTGCGGGTTGAAGAGTACGTGAACGCATTCGACTACGACTACGACACCCCCCGCCGCGGTTTGGAGATCACTGTCGAGGGCGGCCCGTCGCCCTTCGACGGGGACAATCACCTGGTTCGGGTTGGTGTGCAGGCAGAGGTTGTCGCCGACGGCGAACGGCCACCGGTCTCGCTGACGTTTGTCATCGATACATCCGGCTCGATGGACCGTGACGATCGCCTTGGGCTGGTCAAGGACTCACTTGAAGTGCTCGTCGACGAACTCAACGACGATGACACCGTGGCCATCGTGATCTACGCTGACGGCGCCGGTGTGGTGCTTGAACCGACCGAGGTTCGCGACAGTCGACGCATCTACGACGCCATCGACGATCTCCGTTCCGGTGGCTCCACCAACCTGGAGTCCGGCCTCCGTGAGGGCTACGAGATGGCCCGCCGGGCCTTTCGCGAAGACGGGATCAACCGAGTCATCATCGCCAGCGACGGTGTGGCCAACGCAGGAATCACCGACGTCAACGAGCTCGGTCGGATCATCCGGGCCGACGCTGACGCAGGCATCCAGCTCGTCACTGTTGGCTACGGCATGGGGAACTTCAACGACGTGACCATGGAACAGCTTGCCGACAACGGCGACGGATTCTACGCCTACGTCGACACCATTGACGAAGCGGAACGTCTCTTCGAAGACGAGCTGACATCCACGCTGGTCACCGCGGCGATCGACGCCAAGATTCAGGTTGAGTTCGACCCCGAGGTCGTCGACGAGTATCGCCTCATCGGATTCGAGAACCGCGGTGTGCGAGACAGCGACTTCCGCAACGACAGCGTCGACGCCGGCGAACTCGGCGCCGGTCACCAGGTCACGGCCCTTTACGAGGTCGCGCTGCACCGAGGTGTCGACATCGATGACCGGGGCGATATCGGCGAAGTGTTCCTTCGCTGGGAAGACCCCGAAGATGGCCAGGTCATCGAAATTGACGAAGACATCGATCTGCGAGATGTGGAACACAGCTTCGGTGAGACCACCGAGTCGTTCCAGCTGGCCACCGTTGTCGCCTCGTTCGCCGAAGTTCTACGGGACAACCCGTACGCAGACGACGTGCGTCTCGGGAATGTGCTGGTCGAAGCTGAGCGTCTCGCTGACACGATGGACACTGACGAAGTCGACGCTCTCGTCGAGATGATCGAACGGGCAGAGGATCTCGCATGACTCCTCACCTGGGAATGCGCATGGCTCACATGCGTTGACCCGAACACAGCGGCAAGTTCGCGGCGTATCGGTGCCTGTCTGGAGGGGACGGCACCGGTACGCCGTTGTCGCGTTTTGCCGTCGGTAGCTTGCCCCATGATTGCGTTCGGTCTGCACCAGCTCACGGGTGTTCGCTCTGGCGAGTGCACCATCTGCGGTAGGTCCGCCGTTGCTCCGGTACTCTGGGTGCGTGAGCGTCGGAGCCAAAAACGGGACAACCACCGAAGACCAGTGGCTCGTTTCGTCCTTTCTGGCCTCGCTCACGTCGATTACGCCACCATCGCGCAAGGTCTATGAACGTGACGTAAGAGCATTCATTCTCTGGGTGAGCGAAGAGCAGCACCTGCTCCGCGTCGAGGTGCCGGGCTCCATCACGCGGTTGATTATGCGCCGCTACCTGGCCGCTCTCACCGAGTTGGGCTATGCCCGTCGCACCGTGGGACGCAAGCTCTCGTCGCTTCGCCGCTACTTCGGCTGGGCGCACCGACAGGGCATGTGTGCTTCTGACCCAACTGCGTCGCTCCAGGGCCCCAAGCCACAGGGTCGACTCCCACGGGTACTCCCGTCGGGGGAACTCGATGTCCTCCTTGATGGCAATCGTCCCGGGCTCGTTGACGACGAAGAGGGCCGCTCCAAGCGCGACAGCGCCATCGTGGAAGTGCTGTACGGCAGCGGCATACGGGTCTCGGAGCTGTGTTCCCTGCGTCCCGAAGACGTCGACCTCCCCGGCGAACGCATCACTGTCTGGGGTAAGGGGTCCAAACAGCGCACCGTTCCGCTCACCACCCCGGCCGTTGACGCCCTGAACGCCTACCTCAAAGTGGGGCGTTCGCTGCTGGTGACAAAGGAAACCCCAGAGGACGCGATCTTCCTCAATCTGCGGGGAAAGCGCATTGGTCCGCGAGATGTTCGGCGCATTCTCGATCGGCGGGCGGTGGCCCCCACCCATCCCCACGCACTTCGTCATACGTTCGCCACTCATCTTCTGGACGGCGGTGCCGATCTGCGAAGCGTGCAGGAGCTATTGGGCCACGAGGGCCTGGCAACAACTCAGATCTACACCCACGTGAGCAGGGAGCGCCTGCGCTCCACGATTTCCGCGTCCCATCCCCGTGGCTGACTCATCTGTAGGGACGAATATCGACGCAATCTGGGCCGAGTACCTCGACAATGGCGACGCGAAAGCTCGCGAGAAGCTCATTGTGAACTACTCGCCCCTGGTCCGTTTCGTCGCCAGCCGTGTTGGTGCGAATCTGCCCTCAAGCGTGGAACAGGCTGACCTTGTCAGCTACGGCATGTTTGGTCTGATGGATGCAATTGAGCGCTTCGAGATTGATCGCGGCTTCAAGTTCGAGACGTTCGCCATCCCGCGAATCAAAGGAGCAATCCTTGACGAGATGCGTTCACTCGACTGGGTCCCGAGAAGTGTCCGCTCCAAGGCGCGGGCAATAGAGCGCGCCATTGTTGGCTTCGAATCTGACAAGGGTCGCTCTCCCTCTGAAGATGAACTCGCCGAATCACTCAGCCAGAATGTCTCCCAACTGCAGCGCACGCTGTCCGATATCTCCGCCGGTGGCATGGCCGCGCTCGATGAGGTGCGTTCCACGGGAGAAGGTGAAACCGGAACGCTTCGGGATCTCCTCGCCGACTCCGCGGCCTCGCCGGGAACCGGCTTGGAAGAGCGTGAGACCCGAGAGTTGCTCCGGGACTTTTTGAATTCTCTTCCTGATCGGGAGAAGCAGGTCCTCACCCTGTACTACTTTGAGCGACTGACCATGTCCGACATTGGCGAAGTGCTCGGCGTCACCGAATCGCGTGTGTGTCAGATCCACGCCAAAGCAGTTATCTCATTGCGCTCGAAGTTCAACGCGTCCTGGCGCTGAGGCTTCTTCGGGAATTTCCCGCACAACTTCCCCCTCCGTTCAACTGACAAAGGAGGGCCTGCCATGCGTGCAGGACCAGGCGCGCTCAGCGCGTTGCTCTTACTCATTGCGTTCTTCGCAACGCCCGCGGCTGCCCAACCAGCCAGTTCGCTTGCATTCGTCATCTACGAATCTCCTGTGCCGGCCCCTGTCATCGACCCGTTTCGGCCGCCCGCGCATATTGGCGCTCCAGGAAACCGGGGGCTGGAGTACGGCGTGACCGGAGGTGAGTGGGTGCAGGCGTCGGCGCCGGGAACGGTGACGTTCGCGGGGCTGGTCGCAGAGACCTGGTACGTGACGATCCAACACGACGACGGCATCCGAACCACATACGGACACATCGGTTCTCTGTTGGTTGGACAGGGGCAATTCGTCCTGCCCGGCACGGTCATCGCCACAGCTCTGCCGGGCTTCCACTTCAGCGCTCGGGTGGGAGACACCTACCTTGACCCGGCTGTTCTGCTTGAGCCGCCACCGCTCGTGAAAGCGCCAGCCCGACTGGTTCCAGTGGTGTTGCCTCCGCCAGCGTCTGACGCTGCGAGGTAGCGTTGACCCTGTCGAGGCGCAGGAAGCAAAAGACGGTCTTATGTCTGTTGCTCAGATTCCACCGGCGAAACGTAGGTGGGATCCCTGCTGCGATTTCGGTTCTTGATACCGCCTGTGAATCGAATCCTGCCGGGTTGGTGCAGCGTTTCGATCGCTGATGGCTCTGCGTAGACTCGGCGGCTGCGGTATCGCGCTGTGCGATGCTGCTGCGGGCATCAGTGCGATGCCCAATCTTCAACTCCAACTCTGGTCCCCGCGGTCGCGAAAGCGCTATGGCCAGGGCATTCGCTAAACCGTCGGGAAGGAAAGAAACCATGGCACCAGTCGTGACGATGCGTCAACTGCTTGACGCCGGAGTCCACTTCGGTCATCAGACACGCCGTTGGAACCCCAAGATGAAGCGATTCATCCACGGAGAACGTTCCGGAATCCACATCATTGACCTTCGTAAGACCCTCGCCCAGGTGGAGACGTCCTACAGCTTTGTGCGTGACACCGTCGCCAAGGGCGGCACCATTATGTTCATTGGCACGAAGCGTCAGGCCCAGGATTCCATTCGCAGTCACGCCGATGCAGCCAACATGCCCTACATCAATGAGCGTTGGCAGGGCGGCATGCTCACAAACTACGAGACCATCTCGAAGCGCGTGGGCAAGATGAGTGAATACGCAAACATGCGTGACACCGGCCAGTTCGATCAGATGCCCAAGAAGGAAGCTCTCCTGATCCGCCGTGAGCTGGTCAAGCTGGAGCGCAACCTCTTCGGTATCCGCAACATGAAGAGGCTCCCCGACGCCGTGTTCATTCTGGACACCAAGAAGGAGCACATCGCGGTGACCGAGGCGAACAAGCTTGGCATCCCGATCATCGCCGTGGTTGATACCAACTGTGACCCTGACCTTATTCAGTTCGTGATCCCGGGCAACGACGACGCCATCCGTTCAGGTGACGTGATGTGTCGCATCATGGCCGATGCCGTGAAGGAAGGCCGCTTCATTGCGTCCAAGCGAGGCAGCGTTTCCGCAGCCGCGCCGACCGTGACCGAGCGCACTCCCCAGCAGGAAGAAGAGGCAGCAAAGGTGCAGGCGGAAGCCCGCATCGCCGCGGCCGCAGCAGCTGCAGAGCGCGAAGCTCGCATCTCCGCAGACAAGGCCGCCGCTGACGCCGCGAAGGAAGAAGCAGCCGCGGCGCCTCCAGCCGATGAAGCTTCAGCAACAGAGGCCGCGCCAGCTGCTGAAGCCTCAGCAGATACAGCGCCAGCTGCTGAAGCATCAGCAACAGAGGCCGCGCCGGCTGCTGAAGCCTCAGCAGATACAGCGCCAGCTGCTGAAGCACCAGCCGCTGAAGAGACCGCAGGAGAATAACCATGGCAGATTTCACCGCACAAGACGTCAAGGCGCTGCGCGAGGCAACCGGCGCCGGCATGATGGACTGCAAGAAGGCACTTACCGAAGCCGGTGGCGATGCTGAAGCAGCCCGTCAGATTCTTCGTGAGAAGGGCCTGAACAAGGCAGCATCACGTTCTGACCGTGACTCGAACGAGGGCGCCGTCGCCGTCGTGCAGGACGGCAACCGTGCCGCCCTGGCGTTCCTCAAATGTGAGACCGACTTCTCAGCCAAATCCGAAGACTTCGTTGCCACCACCCGCAAGCTTGCTGAAGCGCTCCTCGGCGGCGTGGCGGACCCGGCATCAGAGATGGCTTCCGACATCGAGGATCTGCAGCTCACCAAGAAGGAAAACATCAGCATCGGCAAGCTCGAGCTGATCGAAGCCGCAGATGGCAACGCCATCGACGTTTACGTGCACGAGCAGGATGGCCGCGGCGTGAATGGCGTGATTGTCGAAGGGTCCGGCATCGACGCCGACACTCTTCACCAGGTTGCGCTGCACGTGGCGTTCGCCAAGCCGTCAGCACTCACCCGTGACGAGATCTCCGAGGAAGCTGCCGCAACCGAGCGTGAAGCACTCCTTGAAATCACCAAGGCCGAAGGCAAGCCCGAGCAGGCATGGGACAAGATCGTCGACGGTCGTCTCAACGCGTGGTTCGGCGAAAGCGTGCTCCTTGAGCAGGGCCTCCACGGCGATAAGACTGCCGTCAAGGACTCCATCGGCGGCGGCTCCATCGTCCGGTTCTCGCAGGCTTACATCGGTAGCTGAGAGGCTTCATTCTGGTCCTTCGGATCCAGAATTTTTGGGAACCCGGCGCCCGCAACGGCGTCGGGTTCTTTCGTTGTTTTGGGCCTAGGCTCGGAGGGCTGGAAGCACCCGGCCGAGGAATGGAGACCTGCCCTATGACGAAGAAGTCGCCCAAGTGGAACCGGATTCTTCTCAAACTCTCTGGTCAGGCCCTTGCGGGCGATGACCCTTTCGGCATCAATGGTGACACCGTTGCCGTGATCGCCCAGGACATCAAGGCCACGCGTGACGAATACGACGTGGAGATTGCCGTCGTTGTTGGTGGCGGCAATATCTGGCGTGGCATGACCGGCGAAGGTGCCGGCATGGATCGCGCCACCGCCGACTATATGGGCATGCTCGCCACCTGCATCAACGCCCTCGCACTGCAGGAGATGCTCGAACGTCTTGACGTTCCCACCCGTGTGCAGAGTGCTATCGAGATGGCTGAGGTTGCAGAGCCCTATATCCGACGTCGCGCGCTGCGGCACCTGGAAAAGGGTCGGGTGGTCATCTTCGGCGCCGGAACCGGCAATCCGTTCTTCACGACTGACACCGCAGCTGCACTGCGGGCCATCGAAATCGACGCGGGGGTGCTGCTCAAGGGCACCCACGGCGGCATCGATGGCATCTATGACTCGGATCCCCGAACGAACCCGGATGCCGTGAAGTTGGATCATGTCACGCCCATGGATGCCCTCAACAAGGGGCTCAACGCCATGGACGCAACAGCCATCACTCTGTGCATGGAAAACGAGCTTCCCATGGTGATGTTCGATCTCATGGCCGCTGGCAACCTGTCCCAAATTCTGGGGGGCCACGCTGTCGGCACCCTGGTCGCCTAACCTGTGGGCTGCTGCACTTATCCGTTGAATACACGAGCTGTCGGAGGCTGACGCAATGAGCGAAGAGATCGAAATGATCCTCTTGGAAGCTGGCGAGAAGATGGATGCTGCCGTCGCCCACGCAAAGCGCGATTTCGCTGGCGTGCGTACCGGTCGCGCAACTCCTGCGCTCGTCGACAAGTTGCAGGTGGAGTACTACGGATCTGACGTCCCGTTGCAGCAGTTGGCCAGCTTCAGCGTGCCCGAAGCCCGGCAGTTGATCATCACCCCCTTCGACAAGGGGGCCATGGAAGCAATCGAAAAAGCCATCCAGAATTCGGATCTGGGCCTGATGCCGTCCAACGACGGCGTCATTCTTCGCCTGAACTTTCCGCCCCTCACCGCGGACCGTCGCAAGGACCTGGTCAAGGTTGTGAAGAACATGGCCGAGGACGGACGCATAGCGCTGCGCAACACACGGCGCTCCGCCCGTCAAGACCTTGACCAGTTGGGCGACACCTCCGAAGATGACATCGAGCGCGCTGAGAAGCAACTCGACGGGATTACCCAGGGCCACGAGGCAGCAATCACCGAGGCACTGGACGCCAAGGTCGAAGAGCTTCTCGAGGTCTGAGATGAGTGACGACAACACAATCGACGGGCCAGACAGTTGGTTCGGTCGCGAAGAGCCGGAAGCAACGCTCCCGCACTGGAGCGAGCCCACTTCCGAGGTGCAGGCCGTTTCTGCCGACGACGGTTGGAGCGCTCTGGGTACGGGGCCCCGATGGCGCGACGGTGCGGGTGACTACGACGAGAGCAATGACATCCGCTCCCTGGGTCTGACCGCGCCTAACGAGACGGGTGCGCCCGTGTTCTTCCATGACGAAGACCCCGGCGCAGCTCAGATGCCGCGCGTTACCGCCTCCACGCCGGTGGTTCCTGTCGCCATTGACGGTCCTGCCGCAGACACGGCTTTCATGGCGCCGCCCGCCCGGCTGGCCCAGCCAGCCCCGGCCGGCACCGAGTTTGTCCCTCCCCGGGCAAAGAGCAGTGACCGCGATCTCACAATGGCAATTGGGACCGGGCTGGTTCTGGCCGCCACCGGCGTCGCCGCTTACCTTCTCGGCGAGATCTGGGCAGTTGGCCTGCTGACCGTCGTGTTGACCATGGCGGTCATCGAGTTCTACGCCGCCGTTCAGAAGGTTGGGTACGAGCCAGCGACCCTCGTTGGTATCGCCACCACCGCTGCCCTTCCCATCGCGGTCTTCTGGCGCGGTCCAATCGCCTACCCAGTCATCCTGTTCCTGGCCTTCGTCGCCGCGATGTTCTGGTTCATGTTCGGGATCTCCTCAAGCAGGCCGGTGCCAAACGTTGCCATCACGTTGCTTGGTGTGGGCTATGTCGGCGTGCTCGGGTCGTTCGCTGCTCTTATGCTCTGGAGCGCTTCTGCGGTCCCCGTGAACCCCGACCGGGCCGAGGATCTCACTCCCGCCGACTGGTTCCTCGAAGATCACGGTCTCGGGCTCATCCTGGCAGCCGTCATTGTGACCGTTGCCTACGACGTGGGTGCTTACATCTTCGGCCGTAAATTCGGTCGCTCGAAGCTCGCCCGGGTCAGTCCCAACAAGACCATTGAAGGACTCCTCGGCGGTTTCGTCTGCTCGGTTGCGGCGGCTCTCGTTTTTGTTCGCGTCCTCGGCATTGCACCATGGGGCGCATCGCCGGGAACCTGGACGACAGCGGCAGTGCTCGGTCTGGTTGGAGCTGCAGCCGCAACCATGGGCGACTTGTCCGAGTCGATGGTCAAGCGGGACCTGGGTATCAAGGACATGGGCAGCATTCTTCCGGGACACGGCGGCGTGCTGGATCGTTTCGACGGTCTGCTGTTCGTGCTTCCGGCTACCTGGTGTGCGGCTTTGGTCATGGGCGTCATCGAGCCAATCACCATCTGACATGCCTTCACTGTCGGTCCTCGGCTCAACCGGTTCTGTCGGGACCCAGACGCTGGAGGTCGTCCGCACATCGGAAGGTGAATACGACGTTGTCGCTCTCGGAGCCGGAAGCTCGGTCGAAATGCTGGCTGAGCAGGCCCTGGAGTTTCGACCGAAGCTTGTAGCGCTTGCGGACGATTCGCGGGCGCCCGAACTTGCCGCGCTTCTCCCGGATGGCACCGAACTGGTGGCTGGCGATGAGGCGCTTGCAACAGCCGCTGCGATGGGGGACACGGTGGTCAACGGGGTGGTCGGCTTCGCTGGCCTTCCCGTAACGCTCACTGCGCTGCAGACCGGACGTCGGCTTGCGTTGGCGAACAAGGAGTCGCTTATTGCGGCCGGTCCGGTGGTTGCCCAGGTTCGTGACACGCCCGGCGCCGAGATCGTTCCGGTGGACAGTGAGCACTGCGCGGTGCACATGTGTCTGCGCTCCAATGAGACGTTGACTGACGCGACACGACTCGATCAGATCTCTCGAATTGTCGTGACTGCCAGTGGGGGACCGTTCCGGGGGCGTACCCGCGAAGATCTCATGGATGTGTCCATCGAGGACGCGTTGGCGCACCCGACGTGGTCCATGGGGCCCAAGATCACCATTGATTCTTCAACATTGATGAACAAGGGTCTTGAGGTCATCGAGGCCCACGAATTGTTCGGTGTGGATTTCGATCGCATCGACGTGGTTGTGCACCCCCAATCAGTCATCCACTCGATGGTTGAGTTCACCGACGGAGCCACAGTCGCCCAGTTGTCGATGCCGGATATGAGACTCTGCATTGCCTACGCAATCGCCTATCCGGACCGCCACGGCACGCCATTTGGCCAGATCGACTGGACCGAGCTCTCTCGGCTGGATTTCGAACCGCCGGATCTTGAGGCGTTCGGTTGTCTGTCGCTTGCGTACGAGGCGGGCCGAGCAGGCGGCACGGCACCTGCGGTTCTGTCGGCCGGGAATGAAATCGCCGTTGAGGCGTTTCTTGAGGGAGCACTCTCCTGGGTGGAGATTGCCGCCGTGAATAATGCCGTGCTCGATGCCCATCCGGCCTCGAATGGTGATTCACTGGATGAAGTGCTTGCTGCCGACGCCTGGGCCCGGTCGCACGCCGCAGAACTGATCAAGGGTCGCACGGCCCGAAAGTAAGGGTCACTTGAAAACGTCTGACGAAATGCCAGTGCACGAGATCCCGCCGAGCGATGGCGACACTTCTCGACTGGGCACTGCTCTGATTGCTGGCGCCAGCCCGGAGGGGCCGGCTGTGCAGGATGGCGACACCGGCGGTTCCTGGTGGATGCCGCTGGTTCTTGTGGCGCTGCTGGTATGGCTCACGCTCAGCATGGGCGTGCTTCCACTGTTCGTCGTGCTCGGGTTCATTTTCGTCATCTTCATGCACGAGCTTGGCCACTATCTGACGGCCAAAGCGGCAGGCATGAAGGTCACCCAGTTCTTCATCGGCATCGGACCCACGCTCTTTTCAAAGCAGCGGGGCGAGGTTGAGTACGGCATCAAGGCCTTTCCGCTCGGGGCATTCGTTCGCATCATCGGTATGAACAATCTCGACCCGGTTCCGGAAGAGGACGAGCACCGTGCGTACCGGCAGGGCTCTTACCTTCGCCGAATGAGCGTTGTGCTGGCCGGTTCGGCGATGCACTTCATGATGGCGTTCGTCGCACTGTTACTTCTGCACAGCGTCATTGGCTGGCAGGGACCGAGCGAGGCCGATCCGGCCGTCGAACGCTGGGATATCGAAGAGGTCATCGAGGGAAGTGCGGCTGAAGGAATTGGCCTCCAGGCGGGTGACCGCATCCAGTCCATCGGTGGATTCGAGCTGTCGTCGTTCAACGACCTCGCCGGCTTTGTGGTGGACAGTGCCAATCAACCCATCGACATGGTCGTGATGCGGGGCGGTGAGACTCTGAGCCTGGCGGGTGTCATTGGCGAACGCACCATCGAGACGGGCGAGGTGGTCGGGTCTCTGGGCGTGGTCAAGGGAACATTCACGCCGAGCACCAAGGGGCCGGTGGAGTCATTCACCCGTTCCATTCAGGACTTCGGCACCGTTGCGAAGGAATCTGTTGTCGGCGTGGTTGGTCTTCCCGGTTTCCTGGCCGAGCGGGTGGGACTCATCGACCCTGCTCCGACTGTGCCGGCTGAGAGTGCTGGTGCTGGCACCGGCTCTGATGACGGCTCTGGAGTCATGGGCGTGGTCGGCATCGTGCGAGTTGGCGCGCTCATTCCGTGGTCACTCCTTGGCATCCTGTTTGTTTCCAGCAACATCTTCATTGGTGTGTTCAACCTGGTGCCGCTGCTGCCCTTTGACGGCGGTCATGCCGCAATCGCCACCTACGAGCGGATTCGCGAAGCGATATCCAAGAAGCGCTACCACGCTGACGTCGCCAAGCTCATGCCGCTCACCTACGCCACGCTGGCCGTCCTCCTCCTGATGTTCGCTGTCGTCACCTGGGACGACCTCTTCAACTTCCCCATCTAGGACGTTGCTCGGCCTGGCGGTCTCGGAACTGCAAGGGCCCGGTGTCAGACACTGTTCGATTCACCCTGCGCGCGAAGTTGGTGTCAGACACTGTTCGACGCGACTGCTGGTCGATTGGTGTGACGCCCTACGCTGAGGGTCATGGAGATCACGCCTGCAGCACCTCGTCGCAAGACCCGCCAGATCATGGTGGGGGATGTGCCCGTCGGCGGCGGTGCGCCGATCACCGTGCAGTCCATGACGATCACCAAGACGGCCGACGTGGAAGGAACACTGCAGCAGATCTACGCACTCGCTGCTGCAGGCGCCGACATTGTTCGCTGCACATGCAATGAGCTGGCCGCAGCGGAAGGTCTTGCCCAAATCGTGCCCCGGTCGCCGGTACCGATCGTGGCGGACATTCATCACCAGTACAAGATGGCGCTGGCCGCGCTCGACGCCGGTGTGAGCTGTCTTCGTCTGAACCCGGGCAACATCAAGAACCCGGATCACATAAAGCAGGTGGCTGAGGCGTGCGGCGAGAAAGGCGTTCCCATCCGCATCGGTGTGAATGGCGGATCGCTGCATCCCGATCTCTACAAAAAGTACGGCGATCGAGTCACCGCCGAGGCAATGGTGGAATCGGCTCAGGATGAGTTGCGATACTTCGACGAGGTTGGTTTTGACCAGGTGAAGATTTCAGTGAAGGCATCGAGCGTGCCGCTCATGATCGAGGCGTACCGGATGATGGCGGACGCAACGGATCACCCGTTGCACCTCGGCGTCACCGAAGCCGGACCGCCGCCCAACGGCCTGATCAAGTCCACTGCAGGCATTGGCACCCTCCTGGCTGAGGGCATTGGAGACACCATTCGTTACTCCCTCACCGCAGATCCGGTCCAGGAGGCCCGGGCCGGACGGGCGCTTCTGGAATCGCTTGGTCTGCGTGAACGCAAGAACGTGGACCTGATCGCCTGCCCGAGCTGCGGCCGGGCCGAGATAGACGTCTATGCGGTGGCCAACGATGCGCTTGCTGCGTTTGGCGAACGGGAGATACCCCTCCAGGTTGCCGTCATGGGTTGCGTGGTGAACGGCCCGGGCGAGGCCCGCGACGCCGACATTGGCATCGCAGCAGGCAACAAGCGCGGCCACCTCTTCATCAAAGGCC
>Ga0209831_1001758_pt1 | contig 19428 bp, 9 predicted proteins | sample Maine_Asex4_meta_FD_187451 | JGI IMG/M metagenome (GOLD analysis project Ga0209831, IMG submission 187451) | Marine algal microbial communities from Maine, USA - Maine_Asex4_metaG (SPAdes) (version 2) | ecosystem: Host-associated > Algae > Red algae > Unclassified | place: Maine, USA | collected...
ATAGAGGGTGGGCTTCTGATGTGTATTATGGAATTATAGGTAGAGATGCGGACTTCTTTGTGAGCGGAAGCATGATGGATACAGACTTCAGAAAAGATCTTAGAAACCTCAGCTGTCCTACCCTAGTTATTGCCGGGAGATACGATGGTGTTTCGACGCCAGAATATGCAATGCAATACAAGGATTATATGCCTCAGGCTCAGTTTGTGATGTTCGAGCAGAGCGGTCATAATCCTTACTTAGAGGAACCAGAAAAATTCTACCAAGTTCTTGATGAGTTCTTAGCCACTAAAAAATAGTTGTAGATATTTTATTAGAATATTAATAGAAAAAGGTTTATCGTGCATTATATTTGCACGGAAACAGAATATTTATGTCAACTAACAAACATGCACTATTAAGATATCGAGTTATAGACAGATGTCTAAGGAATGTGGATAGGCAGTGGAACTGGAAATCTCTAGCCAAAGCTTGCACAACTGAGATCAGAGATTCCATGAAGGAAAACATGTCTTTCTCGGAACGCACTATCAAGGGAGACCTGATGGCCATGCGCAATGATGAGTCCCTTGGATACTATGCTCCTATAGAATATGATCGTTCAGAAAAATCATATTATTATTCTGATAGAAATTACTCCATAACTGAAGCCCCTCTTAACAGATCAGATAGTAAAGAACTGAAAAATGTCATCTCAATGTTGAGACAGTTTACTGGATTCAATCACTTGTCAGGTATAGAAAACATCATTCACAAACTAGAACTTATCGTATTCGAATCTAGAGGAGAAGCAAAGCAGATTGTACAATTAGAGCAAGTCAGTACAATCCCGGGTCAGCGCTGGCTAGATCCCTTATATAATCATATCAAAGAGGAAGAAGCTATTTCCATACAGTATGCTCCTTTTGGGAAAAAAGCTGATAGTGTTACGATATCTCCTTATCTTCTAAAAGAATATGATCATCGCTGGTATCTATATGCACTTAACCATAGTAAGGGCGGGTTACGAACCTATGGTCTAGAAAGAATAATAGACATGAGAAAAAGTCTACAAAAATTCCATCCCATTGACAACTTCAATCCGGATCAATATTTCTATGACATTATCGGCATAACTATTCAAAAAAATGCAGAGAAAATTAAAGTGAAAATAAAAGTCATAGGGAATCAAGTGCACTACATCAAAACAAAACCTTTACACATATCTCAAGTAGAAATAGAAAAAAAACCATCTTACAGTATTTTCCAGATAGAAGTTATACCTAATTATGAGCTAGAAAGCACGATCTTATCTTATGGAGAATCAATACAAATCCTAGAACCAAAATCTATGATAACTTCTATGAAGAAAAGGATAGAAAAAATGTATAGGGCATATAAATAGTTATATATGATCAGGATAAAAATAAAAATTGAAGTAAAAGAGTTAGAAAGAATATGCTATACTTAATTATCACAATAATACTCAACCTCTCTAATGAAGCTACGACCAAATTCGAGTATTTCAATAGGCATCTAACCTTCGAAAATGAAAAAATAAGTGAACTTAACGCCAAAGGACAATTAACAGAAAAAGTATGGTACGCGAATGTTCATTCATACACCAAAAGAAAAATTAGTAACAATATTTTTGAAGAATATTTCAGAATTAATTATACTCTCTTTCATTACAAAAAAACGAAGGACTCATTAATTTTAGATAAAGGATACTTCAAGATCAAAATTGATGAAATTTTTACTTCTGATACAACTTATATTGCTTGCAGATACGGAGAATGGGATGATATAATTCAAATTCACAACTATCACAAGCCAATTAAAATAAACCATTGGAAATACAATCCGAGTGAAACAGAATCTTTGAATGGCAATTATAATAATGGAAAAAAACATGGAAAGTGGATATATAAAAAAGATGAACGGGAAGAAATAATTAATTTTCAATTGGATGATACTTTAGGAGTTCACAATCCTACTTATTCCCAATTGAAAAATAATTTGGAATGGATATTAAATAAAGATTTTCATATCTGCTCCAAATATCTTTTTTAATACGATACTTTAAGTACAAGAATCCTAAACAAATTTCCATTTAGATCAAATGACTATAGTAAAAGTTGTAAAGAAACCTTACGTTCAATTTTTCAGAAGATTCAAAAATAGAAATCAAGCATATAATTAAAGAAGCTAAAAACTCAATCGATTTAAGTGGAATATATGAATACGAAATTGACAAAGGATCGAATTTAAAAATAAACCTAAAACAATTCGGGATAATATCGAGAAGAATTAAATACTTTGGAAAAGACGAAATGAATTGACCACATATAACATTAGATAAGTCGATCATATCTCACTGCGTAACTTGTGAGAGACGACGCATAGCCGGATCCGTTATCGTAGAAAAAATTAATTCATTATTATTTCATCACACCCCACCTTGAAACCACCTTTTAAGTCATTTCTCTCTCACGATAGTCATACATCAATATCACAATCCTTTAAAATATCTGAGCACTAGTTTAATACCAATTCTAGTTTAGAATGACGGTAATTATTTATTTTGTTCTTCATGTTCCTTCGTTAAAAAGCCTCGCCGAACCTATGGGTTCGCCTACGTTTTTTGCCTTGATCCATTTTGAACAATTCTAAATCCTTTTCCGTCATCTAAAAATAAAAATGGTATTAGATACAATGCTCTCCGTAATGATTTTCAATTCTTTCTTCATAGACATGGGCGATCCCCCATGCTTTATTGGAAAATAATTTTATGTTAACTGAATACTTTTATTTAGCCATATTATTTTACCGAATTCAATAACTTGATCCGACTATCATCATCTTTGATAAATGATTCTAACTCATATAGGTTTTTATAGCCATAACCGTACAGGTTGATAAAAGTAGGTATATTCAATGCAAGGGGTGCTATCTTAGTTGCAAGGGCAGGACTATTACTTTCAAAATTATTATTACAATAGATTAATATTCTAGATTGCTTATCAGGAATTACCGACGCTAATTTTTGTGTTGTGAAATCCGAAAAATTCAGATGAATAGCGCCTTTTACATGTACCTCATCATATGCTTTCTTAGATCTTGTATCTAGGATTATCGTATGCTCATCTTTTGCCATTTCGTTAAACTTAGCAAGATCTATAAGCCTATCTTTTCTGTAAAGATCAACCTCTCTACTTAAGCTTACAAATCCCTTATAATCAACATTCGCAGGATCATCTACTGAAGTTATTCCATCCTTGTTAAACCCCGCAAGTTTAAGCTGTTCCCGAAGTGATCGTATAATCTTATCGTCTAGTGATACTTCTCTACCCAATTTTTCTTTCTCCTGCTCAGTATAAATGATTCGCTTTTTAGCTAGTGCGCTGATCTCACTCTGAATAGATTTTCTTTTCTCTGATAAATTTTTAATATCAGATGCTAACTCACTTTTTGATTTGTTTCTATATGCCTCTGGTAATTCTTTTGCTGAATCCAGAATATCTTCGTCTTCTTCATAAGCATCTACAAGATCCCACTTCGTATTTTTATATTGCGATTTTGATTTGAATATAGATCGCTTAGCAAAGTTGGCTTTACCGTAATTACCTGCATTACTGTCTTGGGTTTTTAAATTCTCTAAAGACATTTTACCTTCTTTTCCAAAATAAATATAGGTTTCATTAAGATCAGAATTTAGCATAGATATCCTATCATCATATGGAGAAGAGATGTGCACTGTTTTCTTATTCTGATCTATACTATTGTAAGACCCATCAGCTATTCTAGCACCACTCATCCACTCCAGATTTCTCCCTGTTTCATAATCACCACAAAATATAGTATTTACTTTGACATTTTTCGCCCTAGCGTTATTGCAAGACGATATATAAGAAACACCTCCCTGATCGAATGATTCGTTCCCTGCTATATAGATGGTTTTTAGTGATGATTTATTACTCCATTCTAACTCCGATAGACTAGCATGTATTACAGCACCGCAGTACTCTTCCCCACCATTCGTAGTGAGTGCAAACAGTTTCTCAGAAATCTGATCCACATTACTTGTAAAATCACTTACCCTTCTTATATAATGATGTGTAGAGGATAATCTGTCATTACCATACTCATAGAGCGCTATTTCAAATTTTGCATCCTTTCCATTTTTTGTAGCATTGGACAGCTCGTTTATGATATTCCAAAGTTGTCCCTTAGCTTGATCGATGAGACCATCCATGGAATTACTTGTATCTAGAAGTAATGCTAACTGGATATCAGCCCTATCACTTTCAGAAATGGGATTATCCTCTATATGATCCATATTTTCTAATGAGAGGAACCGATCTACGGAATTTCTTGCATACTGAACGGCAGGTGGCATAACTAAAAAAAGTAAAGCACAGAAGAATAATGCAAATATTGGTTTCATAACAGTTATAATTTTGATGAATAAAATGAAATTTTGACGGAATCGTTAAAAACTATGCTCAAATTTCTAGATATTAAATAGAAGAAAAAACAACAACTCCGTGAACACCACTCTATAGCACGTGAAGGGGTCCGATGAATTGGTAAACGAGCTAATAATCGCAGTTTTTGGAAATCTCTACTAATAATAAGATGTTATATTTGTAGCATGAGGGGTCTAATCTTGATAATTATAAGTGTTGTAGCTATCTGCTTTTGCAGTGTAGAGACCCACGCTCAGAAAAAGATCAAAAGCAAAAGTTGGAAAAAAGAATACACTATAGAGGATGCCAGACAATCCGCTTCTACTAATCCAACAGAAGCAATAAAAATCATTTCTGAAATTATTACAACAGCTAAAGAGGAGAATCAGTCAGAACAGCTCATCGAGGCATATATACTTCTGGGTGATATAAATGAGGTCGCAGGCATCCCTACTCTTGCACTCGATAGATATAATCAAGCGCTAGAGGTGATGACACGATCTAATACTATAGATCTCTTAGCGCCATTACAACAGAAAAGGGGTTCCTTATTATTTGACATAAAAGACCCAAAAGCGCTAGCAGCCTATGAGAGTTGTATGAAAAATACTCAGGATGATCTCTTATATCATATCTGTTACGAGGGTCTTGCCAATGCTGAAGATCAACAAGGTAATCAAAGTACAGCAATAGAAATACTGGACAAACTCGAGACCTATTACAAGGATAAAGATGCCAGCTCACTTGCACGTATCCAAGCTAGAAAAGCTATACTAGCAAGCTCACGAAAAGATATGGAAGGAGCTAAGATTAACTTTTCTAATGTCCAATCCAACTTTAAGAGAGCCCCAAATGAAGGAGCCGTCTCTGATGCTGACTACGGAGTTATAGAATCTGCCAAGGAAGCGATTATTGCAGAAGAGGATGATATAGAAAAAGAAATAGACTATCTAGAAGAAAATATTGCTCCTCCTAATGCCAATGTAGAATATCAGATTATAGACCAGGTCCAACTGGCTGATGCGTACAATAGAAAAGGAGATATAAGTGCCGCTATAAAAAGTATCAATACAGCAAAGACCTTAATCAACAAAGATGTGAAAAGTGAAACTGTTTCTGAATTATATAGAGAGGCTTCTAAGCTATCTGCTGCTCAAGGTCAATACGCACAGGCATTAGAAGAATATAAGCAATATGAAAATTCACAACAATTAGTTATTGCAAAAAAAGAAAGAGACTTAGAAAATAGAATAACATTATTGGAAAATCAGAAAACCATTGACATAAACGAAAACATCTACGACAGTAATCAAAGATTAGGCGTATCGGAAAAACGAGTGGTCAATTTCCAACAATATATCATATACCTCCTATTATTATTACTTCTACTAGCGCTGGCAAGTGCATGGTGGATATATAAAAGTCTCCGCGCTAAAAACATAGCTAACAAAAAACTAGAACTACAGTCGTTACGAGCACAGATGAATCCTCACTTTATTTTCAACGCACTCAATTCTGTAAATGAATTTATAGCAACACAAGATGAGAAACAAGCAAACAAATATCTGACACAGTTCAGTAAACTTATGCGTAAGGTCTTAGAGCTAAACAAAAAAGATCTCATTCCTCTTTCTGAAGAACTGGAACTCACTGAGCTATACCTCCAGCTAGAACATAGTAGATTCTTAGACAAGTTCGATTACACCTACAATATTGCCCCAGTCCTGAAGCAAGCAGATATTTCAGTACCACCTCTCTTACTGCAACCTTATATAGAAAATGCGATCTGGCACGGACTGAGGTATAAGGAAGAGAAAGGAAGACTAGAGGTAATGGCGGTACAAGAAGACAAAGAAGTAAAAATAACGATCAGAGATAATGGAATAGGAAGAAAGAAGTCCATAGAGCTAAAAACTACTAACCAGAAATTACACAAGTCGACAGGCATGAGAAACACCGCCTCTAGGATGGCTATAATCCAAGAGCTCTACGATAAGAACTTTTCTATAACAATAGATGAGGCTTATCCGAAAGCATCTGATGTAGGTACTCAGATCGTAATAAAACTAGCCAACTAATTATGACCAAAGCCACTTCCTATACCGTACTGATTGTAGATGACGAAGCATCAAGTAGAAAAAGTTTAACTGCATTTGTAAATAAATATTGCAAAAGATTACGAATTATTGCAACGGCAGAAAACATCATAGAGGCTAAAAAGATCGTAGATGACCAAAACCCAGATATCTTATTACTAGATATAGAGATGCCTCACGGCAATGCTTTTGATCTGTTAGATCAGTATAGTGAGCTTCCTTTTCAGGTAATATTTATTACGGCCTTTAGCCAGTATGCTATACAGGCTTTTAACCTATCTAATGCTAGTTATCTGCTGAAACCTGTAGACATAGAAGAACTTATATCTGCTGTAGATAAAACTTGTAACAACTTAGATTACTCTATCCGATGGGAACACACGGCACAGTTACTAGAAGGTCTAAAAGAAAAGCAGCTTACAAAAATAGTCATCCCACTCATGGATGGTTTCCAAGTAATACAAACCCAAGACGTAATCTATATAGAAGCTGCAGATAATTTTTCCACGCTTTACCTAGCATCATCACAAAAAGTAATGGCTTGTCGAAATCTTAAATTTTATGAAGAAAACCTATCCTCTAGTGGATTCCTTCGTATCCACCGTTCTACTCTAATCAATAAAGATCATGTCAGACAATACAATAAGGGATCAGGAGGTATCGTGACAATGAGTAATGGAAAACAATTAGATGTAGCAACATCTAGGAAGAAAGGATTTCTGGAGCATTTTACAGGATAGATTTCTTTTAAGCACTATTTTATAATTTGTCAAGCTTAGCATTTTCTTATCAACCAACCTATAATATTGAATATCTAACTTTCTCTGATAATTATCAGAAACAATAGCATCTTTAGTACGTAATCTTTTAGGGACAAAGTTGTTTTTGCCTATTCGTTTTGGGGATGTAAAATTTCGGAATGTCTTTATCGTGTGATAGTAAACTGCGTCTCTGCGACCGAAGGAAGCAGAGACGCTGTCCTATTTTCTGTTGTCAGTATACTTACTATTTTAATTTATTCGTAATAATGTTTTGTATTTACTTTATGGTTCATAAAAACTAAGGTCAAAAAGATATGTATGACGCCACTCATGATCAAATGCCAAGTATTTAATTTAATACCTAAACCTATAATCATTAAAAATAAAAGTATCAAAATATAAATAGCCCATCTCTTTCTCAAATAGATAAATATGATTGTCAATATAATTGTAATACCAATTCTAGTTTAGAATGACGGTAATTATTTATTTTGTTCTTCATGTTCCTTCGTTAAAAAGCCTCGCCGAACCTATGGGTTCGCCTACGTTTTTTGCCTTGATCCATTTTGAACAATTCTAAATCCTTTTCCGTCATCTAAAAATAGAAATGGTATAAGACTTAAAAGTGTTGCACCAATAGTAAAACTTAGATTAAAATTTGATTGACTTAAATCATAGATATTGAATAATTGTCCAATCATAATCAACGTTAACCAAGTTGACACTAAAAATGAAAATTTATATTTTGGAGAAATAGATGAATTATATTTTCGAAATATGTCTTTATCAATATTATCATCCAATGGCTCAATATCATTTCTTTCTTTATTGTTTCTGCTATTTTTAAAATCTTGTGACTTTTTTATTATGTGTTCATAGTTTTGAATTAACAAGCTATATTCAAGCTCATTTAAATTTCTATCATTCAATTCAGACTGGTACACTTCAATATCAAGATCACTGTAAATTCCAGGATTCATTACAATCATTAAAAGTGTTAAGTCCGAGTATTTTTCAGTTGAATGTTCTAACATTTCTAAATTGATTATTTTATTGTTGTTTTTCAGTATTGTGAAATTCTCTTGATCTACAATTTACTTTTAATTTTTAGTTACTGACAAATTCTTCATATACTGCATCATCTACTTTATCAGAAAGTTCTAACTTTCTAAGGATCTCAGATTCTAATTCCAAATTATCTAAAGAATACACCTATAAATGAGAAAGCCCTCACATTACTGTAAGGGCTTTCTGGTCTCTTATGGACTAAAAAAAAATATCCTAGTATCTTCTATTATATCCACCTCCACCACCACCGCCTCCACGGTTGTTGCTTCGGTTCTCTCTTGGCTCTGCTTTCTTAACAACAATTGTTCTTCCATCAACTTCAGCGTCGTTCAACTCGTTAATTGCGTTCATTGCTTCTTCATCATTAGGCATTTCGACAAAGCCGAATCCTTTTGATCTTCCTGTAAATTTGTCCATAATAATCTTAACAGACTCTATTTCTCCGTACTGTGAGAATGCGTCCTGTAAATCGGACTCTTGTGTGTCAAAGTTTAACTTTGCTACAAAAATATTCATAATAAATGTTTAAAAAATAATAATGTATAATATAAAAAATCGAAGGAAACAACGCGTTTCCCTAGATCGTATACAAATATAAGGATATTTCCTTGTTATTAGTTCCAAAATTCCTAAAATAGGTGAAAACCATGATAAAAACCCATGAAAACACGGTTAACTAAGGACTTTACGCATTCAAAAATAATAACATGTTAAATTCTTAGACCATTCTTCTTGATCGCATAATAATAGGCATATTACTTTCTTTGCAGAAAAATGAGCCTAATTACTCAGTCAACGTACCATTAGATTCCTCTCAAATGTGCTAGGCTATAATCACACCCTCCGTATCTCTGATGTATCTAAAAAAAAAGTGCTGAATGTGTAAAACATCCAGCACTATTTGTTTAACAAAACAAACCTATTATTTTATAAGAATCATTTTTTTCGTTATTTTCTTATTATCTGTTATCATATTATAGTAATACACGCCTGAAGAACTATTGAGCTGGTTCTTATCCACGCTTAGGGTATGCATACCAGCAGCATATTTCTTCTCTGATGTATAAACTGTTCTTCCGTTAAGATCAACTATAGTTATCATTACCCTTCCGTCATCAGGGATGTAAAATTTGATATCTGTTGTTGCGTAAAATGGGTTTGGTGTATTCTGGAGTAATGCCGCTTTGTTTTCCTGAGTATATTTTTGGTCTCTATAGTTAAGATCTAGAGAACTTGTCTCTAGAGCCCCATTATAAATCTCCGCAGGAACTACATCGTTCATCTGTACCGCTTCGTCTAAGTACAGAGACTGGAGCACTTCCACCTCTAATGTGATTTTAATGTTCTGAATATCTTCTGTAATGTTATTCCAACTGATCATTAATAATCCACGATCATTTACTGTCCAGTTTGCTTCACTGAAGTATGGAACAGATGCTTTGATATCTTGTAGCGAAACCATTGCAAGATCTACATCTAATGCCAGCTGAAAGCCTTCTATCTTATTATTCATGTCAATGTGCATATCGATAGATACATTTTCACCAGCTGTAAGCGCAACATTATCTAGATTGACAGTTACCGTTTCTACAGACCTAACGGCTATATCATTAGACTGTACAATATTAGAAACTGATCCATTTACATCTCCTATCTTTACACCTATAAAATCAGCTCCCATTTCATCTAAGTAGACATCGTCTATTTCTATCGTTGTAGGATAACCCCAAGGAATAGCTGCATCTGCAAACTCATACTGTGAAGGGATAAATTTCCAAGATTCGTTGTTAGGAAATTCAGTATAGATTCCTAAGATTAATTTTCTCAGTTCCACTAGGTCTATACCCGTAATATTATCTGAGTTATTGATATCCGCAGCGATCAACTTATAAGGAGATTCTATTGCTTGCAATCCTAAAACATGCTTTTGTATCAGTACCAGATCCAAGGTAGAAACACCATTGTTCGCATCATTATTCTTCGTAGGATGTAAAGAATACTCATTATAATAAGAAACTTCATTGAAGGCATAAGATCCTTCTTCTGTCGTCATTTCCATCATGTTGTATTCTGTATCCGTATTGTATAACTCTACTTCCATATCTTGTAGACCGATTAATGATTCGTTCGTAACCATACCTTCCACTCTAGCCATGTTATCTGGACTATCTTCACATACGTTCAGTCCATTATCTTGTAGAAGTAACGATACTTCACAGAAATCACGATTACCATCTGTATCATGCACCCACATCTGCAATGGAATAGACTGTGCTATACCGTTTTCTAGATCGTCACAGTTGAAAAACATGTTGGTCTGATTCCCTGCTTCGTTAAATGAATAACTTAGGTCTTCATCTTCGTCACAAGCATCGTAACTTTTAAAGTTAAAATCATTAGCCCAGACATTTGCGATACCATTTTCGTTAAGTACCCATATTACCTCAGTAAGACATACCGGTGTCGGAGCCTGATCATCTGTAATTGTAAAGCTCATAAAACACTGACTTATATTATCACAGTTATCTTCTGCTGTAAATATTGCTCTGTGTGTTCCCGTAGGATATACATCGCTTATTGTTTTTCCAGTTCCAGAATCGTTTATACTTGCATCGATAAACAAATCTACTTCCCAGGTAACTCTTAGTTGGTTATCAGGAGAACACTCATCTGTCACCTCTATTGTTAAAGACACTTCCCCTTCACAATCTCCTGTCGGAGGAAATGATTGCGATGGTGTACATCCTATAAATTCTGGGGGATCATTATCAGAAACTAGTATTTTCTGTGTATGTGAATAATAATTTACTGGCGTACTACACCAGTCTGCTATCGTCCACTTTCTAAGCACTTTTACACATACATCTTCTGTATTGTAAAACTTAAGATCATCATGTGAGATACCTATGTTAGAACATCCTGAATTATTTGTAAATAACGGTAAGCTATTTAATACTTCTGGATCTAGATCGTCATCATCACACTTATCTGTATCCAAATCTGGAGGCCATATTATATGTGCTTCAGTCAGTGGATCATTGTTCGTTATATTAATTCTCTGTGTACAGATACCACCATTACCATTATTATCCTCTACATTATATACAGCAAGAACATATCCTATACCACACTCATCTATAAATTCTGTGATTACTGGATCAGAAACATTAATGCCACAATTGTCTATAGCTGTAGGATCTTCTAGAAAATCTTCATAGTCTTCATCACATCCTATTGTTGTTTCGTCCGGACAATATATGATAGGATCTATCTTATCTTCTACAAGAACGAAAGCTTGACATATATTAAAGTTTCCTTCTGTATCTGTTACTCTTAGTTCTACAGTTACATATTCTCCAGCGTCTTCACAACAGAAATGTACCTGATCATCAAAGGTAAGATCCGATGGATTATGCGCAGGCAATTCATCACACTGAGAATCTGGTCTTCTTATTTCATATATAAGTTCTTGTCCACAGTCATCCCAACTGTGATCATCTATGCTCGTTGCAAATACAGAAGACCATCCTGACTCGTCTATGCTTACTACTGTAAATCCTTCACATATAGCTATAGGTGGCGTAGCATCTACTACAAAAACATCCTTTGTACAGAAGTCATGATGACCGCATGCATCCCAGAAATCATATCTTATCCAACTACAACCTACTGGTAAGTTTTCTATAATCACTTCCCCATTAGCATTAGGTGGTACTTCTATATAATCTAATTGTAAATTAGCTTCTCCTAGTGCCTGAACATCCTCTACTGATTCACAAGGAATTCCATCTGGTAATATGGCATAACTTATCGTATAAGTTACCTCACTACAGTCATATATTATTCTAGGATTATCTATGGTTCCACCAGCTCCATGAACAGGAAGAGGCACATTATAATCTACACTACAAGAATTGATATCAGAGTCTATAAAATAGTAAGTATTACCACAGGCTATTATAGGTCCTTCTGTATCCTCTATTTTTATTGTCTGTCTATAAGTCGTATCTTCACCAGTACACCAGTCAAGTACGTGCCATTCTCTTAATTTTTTCAATCCTGCACCACATAATGGAAAATCATAATCTTGGAAATAGTATTGTATATTAGAACAGCCTATTAGTGATGGAAAGCCAGTAACTTCTGGATCCATACTAGGGCCTCCTACTATACTTTCACAAGCTTGTACAAAATCTTCAGGAAAGACTACATTTTCTATCAGTCCCTTCATTACATGAATCGTCTGTACGCAGGTAGAAACATTTCCATAAAAATCTGTAGCAGAAAAAGTTCTTCTTATGATAGATTCGTAATCTCCTGTGCACATAAGTACCTCTGTAGAATCCGCATTTGTTATGCCTGTCACGCCAGAACAGTCTGTAGCAGTAGCCATACCTAGAAACCCTGTCGATGTGGGTTCACCACAATCTATTGTCATATCTGCAGGACAAGAAAGTAGCGGCGGCAACTTATCTTCTACGATAATATACCCCCAACAAGTAAGGTTGCAATTATTAAATAATAGTGTTATACTAGCCTCTATCTGGAGACCAATATGGCTAGATGTTATCATAGCATTAGGTATAAGTGTTCCGTCAGCTAAGTATAAATTTACTTCATACTCATTATCTGGAAAATCAGGATTTTCTAATAACATATCTGGTGTTATTACTTCCTCACATTGATTATCCAATGAAACCTGTATACCGTCATTACATGCTAGTGTAAAGTCACACTGCGATGACGCACCTTGACTGAACATGAACAGTGCAAATACCATAGCTATAACTCTGCAGCTAGTAGCGTATTTAAGTAAGGTATTCTTCATTTCTTTAAATTTTAAATTGTATCGGTTTAAGTCAATTATATTTTGATTACTTAAGTAAAAGTTTTGAGTGAAGGCTTATGCCGGCTGTCGCCGACATAAGCACGTCAATCTTAAAAACCGTTACTTAAGTAATATCATTTTATTTGTTGCAGTATGCGATTTAGTTTCTAGCGTGTAGTACAGTATCCCCGAGGCTGCAATATTCTGAGTACTTAGACTCACTTCATTGTATCCTTGTGTATATGTTCCTCGTACTACATGTAAAACCTTACCTGTGTAATCCATAATACTAAGTGTCGCTGCACCAGCTTCTGGAAGTACAAAGGATACTCTTGTCTTCTGCGAAAACGGATTAGGAATATTCTGATGAAGTGAAAAGATGTCATTACCCTCATTCGTTACTCGTAACTGTGTAGAGTAGGTCTGTATTTCATCTGAAGAGACGCTATACATCTCAGGTGTAAGTTTATCATCTGATAGATATACTTTCCCTGCAAGATTACTTGATGTTAATGCTTGAGCTACTATGGTAAACAGTACCTCATACTCTCCTATCGTTACCTTAGAATTTGTATTCCAACTGATCGCTACCTGACCATCCAGTACATTATAGTGACCATCATTAATATTAAGTTTACCAGCTTTTATCGATTGGATCACTAATGACTCACTGTCTATATCTAGCATCATCTGCATACCCTCTATTGACATAGCTTCTTCTAAGTATACTGGTATTTCTATAAGATCTTCCGTATGGAATGACTGGTCATCTATTGTTATCGATCTGTATTCTCTAGATCTATTTTCTATGATATGATCATTATTTGCTTGTGCTGAGAAATTGACATCTCCTATTTTTATGGCTACAAAGTCTGATCCAGTCATATCTGCATCCACCTGTGCATAATCTATCTGTTCTACAAATGGAAAGGGAATTTGTGGATCAGTGAACTCAAAGGACTTATCTACAAATCTCCATGACTGGTTACCAGGTAGAACATCATATAATCCTAGGATTAGTTTTCTCAGTTCTACTAAATCTATTGCCGTTACACTTTCAGAATTATTAGCATCTGCTGCTATAATCTTGTAAGGTGTATCTAATTTCTGTAAACCTAGAATATGTTTCTGTATCAGTACTAAGTCTAATGTAGAAACACCATTCAGTGGATTATCATTTCTTGCTGGTGATATACCGTAGCTGTTATACATATCTAATTCTGTAAATGCATAAGAACCATCTACATCAGTAAGATTAAATAGTGGTGTCTCAGAGGAAGAATTGTTAAGTCTTACTTCTACACCATCCACCATTATATCTTCTTCCGTATAGACATTACCTTTTATATCTATTCTCTGGCTAGTTGCGTTTTCACATACGTTGTTATTATCTTGTAGTATAAGATCAGAAGTACAAAACTCCGTATTACCAGCCTCATCTGTTACATAGATAGTAAGCTCTAATGTATCTACTGTACCACCATTCAGATCATCGCAATTAAATTCTAAGTTGGGTACAAAATTGTTTTCAGAGAAAGAGTAGATAAGATCTTCTGGATCTGTACAATTATCTGTTCCTTCTTTTATAAAGTCTGTCGCCCATATCTCTACTGTACCACCATCTTCATTAATTACCGTTACGATAGCATCTCTACATATGGGTGTCGGAGCCTTCGTATCAGATATTGTAAATACAGTTGTACAAGTATTGGTGTTACCACACTGATCTTCTACCGTCCATACTATTCTGTGTGTACCTGTTCCGAAAACACCTTCAAAGAAATTTTCATCTCCTACAAGCGTTGGACTATTATCTACTACATATCTCCACTTCAGATCATCACTAGCGGTACAATCATCGAAGGCCTGCACAACTATACTAAACTCAGCCGTACAATCTTGTTGGTCTAGGTTAGAGATAGAATAATTATCACAACCGGCAAAAAATTCTGGTGCATAATTATTTACCACTCTTATAGTCTGTGTGTATTCCCACTTTTCGTTAGTACACTCATCCCATACCTTCCATTTTCTCAAAATCTTTTTACATACACCATCCACATAATCAAAAACCACATCATCATAGGTGCTTAATACCTCGCTACATGCTACATTACTCAGTACTGGGTAATCAGAGCCCGCAGGCAAATTATCGGGATCGGCATCCGCGCCAACACATCCATCAAAATTATCTATATCGTTTGGCCAATCAATATCATTAATATCAAATGGATCTAGTATTTCTAAGTTTAATAACTGAGAACAATTGCTCTCGTTACCAGCATCATCAGTTGCTACAAACCTTCTAAGTACTGTAGTACCTGAGTTACACTCCTCATTATCTATAACAGGATCTAACTCCGTTATCGTTACACCACATTCGTCTGTAAATACAGGGAACCCAAATAGTGTAAGATTAGTTAAATCTGAATCACAATCTATCGTTCTGGATGGTGGGCAAGATACTAGTAGAGGTGGTATGTTGTCTTGTACCTGTACAATGACCATACACTCATTACTATTGCCAGCAGTATCCCAAACTCTGAGTCTTACTCTTATATCTTGTCCTACATCTTCACAACAGAAATGAACTTTCTGTCCCCATCCTAGAGGACCTCCACAAGGAGCACCATCCATTCTTATAACTTCTAGATGATGTATAGAACAGTTATCCCAACTTCCATCATCGAAAGATTCGACACCTGCGTGCGCTTCTCCATATTCGTTAAGTCCTACGAAGGTATTAAGGTCACAAACAGGAACAGGTTCTTCATGATCCTCTACTGTTATTTCTATATTACCAGTGGAAGTATTTCCACAATGATCAGAAAGAATATAAATAATCCATACCATCTCATTAGCGATAGGAATATCTTCTATTATATACTGACCTAGTCCGAAGTCATATCTTATACCGTCTGTAACAAAATCCGTAAATGGATCTCCTGAATCATCAGCTAACTTATACCCTACTTCATAGAACCATTCTCCACACTCTTCTACGAAAAGCGGACTGGGAACTATAATATCAGAAATACATGTATGCGATGCTGCAGATACAGTCATATCATCTGGCATGGTTATAAATACCGGTGGCTGTGTATCATCTACAACTATAAATTGTTCAAACTCCAGAGGTAACTCCTCTGAGCATATATCTTTTATCTTCCATTTTCTTATCAGCTTATACGTTACTTCGCTACAGCCAGGTAGTTCTATATCTACATATTCTACAGTTACATTAGCACAGAAAACACCTTCTGGATAACCGGTGAAATCTGGAGAAGGATATCCTGAATCTAGTGTCGGGAAATTATCACATGCTTCCAGAGAAGGATTCCCTCCAGGCTTCAAATCATCAAAGTGCGGTGGCCATTCTATTGTAGATGTAAGGTCTGCTCTTTCCACGCTGATTTTCTGGGAGCAAGAACTTGTATTTCCTTTATCATCCGTAATAATCCATACCCTATTAAATATAGAACCGAATGGACCATCACATAAGGTATGATCAGCAAACTCATCTAAGTATGTCAATGTAGCATCCCCACAGAAATCAAAATCTGGTAAGAGATAATTCCCTGGCGATGTTTCTATAACATCAGTCCCCATTGGCAACGGCAATCCAGATATCTGAGGATCTGCTGACTCATCACATTCTAGGGTTACATCATTAGGACACATTAATGCAGGAGCTGACTTATCTTCTACAACTATAGTTCCCCAACAAGAATTACCACTACAATTCTGTATAACAGTAACTTGTATTGGTCTATCTAAGTAATCATGGGTAACCATATTATTACTAAGAATTTCTCCTGTTTCTATATCTATCAGTAATATATCATAAGCATCATTGCTTAAGAGATCGTTTCCTTCTATAATCATGTCTGCATCTACCTGCAACTCACATTGACCATTTAAAGAAATCTGAACACTGTTATTACACGCTATCTGAGTAGCATTTAAACCCGAAGCAACAGTAATATCATAATCGATTTCAAAATCACAACCGGAATCACTTGTACCTTGTGCGGTCAGCACGTAAGTACCCGTAGTACTACCCCAATCAATAAGTCTTCCATTAACACTAAAAGGTACGGAAGAACCATCAACTGGTAAGGCAGGTGTAATAGTCCAGCTAACTGGACCGATTACATCTGTATTAAGTGTGTATGGGATCCCTCCACTATTAGTACATAGGTAGGAATCTCCTTCTATTTCTGTATAACGACAAATAGAACTTGTTGAAAAATCAAACAAGTCTCCATTGACTCTAACTAAGACAGATGTATTATATCCTCCACGTCGAAACCCATCCGGATTGGCTGGGGAATCTATTGGGAACATTCCAGAACTAAGTGGAAATTCATCTAACACCACATTGGATGTAAAATTAATGGGTACAGGAGTAATAGATGTGTAAAAGTTAGTGGTACTTACAAGTACAACCTCATCTCCTGGATCAGCATCTATAATCAGTCTCTGTGTAAAAAATTCTTCATCTGGTAAACATCCACATTCCTCAATACTGAGTGCAACTTGTGCATTTGTGATGTGTGTAAGTAAGATAAAGAAACAGAAAAAACTAATTACTCTACCTAATCGTGTAAGTAACGGTTTAGTCATCGATCTCGGTTTTTATTTAAAATGTATAATTCGTTTTTGCTCGCAAAAAGGTAAACATCGCTGTCCAACTTTTTTCGTAACACTTATGTAAATACCAATATCTATTCCAAAAGGATGATCACATTATCTATAAATTTAATGTGTTTTTATATGATAAAAAATAGTAATTTATAAAGAATTGTGAATCCATATCTTAGCGGATTCTGAGCGGATTTATTTATTTTACGATATTTCAGTAAAATAATCTTAAAAAAAGCCTAGGCTGAATTTAGTTAGAGCAAAGCGGAATTTTACTACTTAGCTGAAAAGTATCTCCTTGTACTTGTAGTACTGCTATTCCTCTATAAGAAATACCGTTTACATCGAGCGATAAGGTATGATTACTAGAGTAATTTTGTATGCGTTTATGACTAAGAACTTTGCCGTCGATAGCAAATAAACTCACCGTAATATCTTGCTCTTCTATGTCTTGTATGTCAAATAATATTTGATTATTATCCTGTGAAACGATATATATTTCCTCAGAGGAACTGAAGTCTCCCTCCTGATAATTTTTTATATTATTATATATAATATTTGCTACTTTATCATGTGTATAATAAGCATTATCAATTTTATCAGATATCTGAAATTCTTCTATCTGATCTGTTCCTACACTTAGGAATGGTATATCCGCTGGCCATGAAATTTCTTCTATGTTAGTCCAGCTAATCCGAAGAATACCTTCTCTGATAGAATAATTATCCTCATCAAAAAATGGCAACTTGCTCTGGACGCTGTTGACCTGATCTCCTACTTCAAAACACAATTGCAAGCCCGATATATCTTGTTCTTCTTCAAAGTATAGATCTAAACGTTTACTTGCCTCAGCAAACTGAAAGTTGACTTGACAGCTTCTAGATCTGAGCTCTAGCTCATTATCCGTCGTTGCAGAAGCAGATCCATTTACATCTCCTTGCTTAATAGCTACAAGGTGTAAAGTATCTATAAATGTCGCAGCTCTAAGCGAATGTTCATATGGGAGTAGCCAAGGATCATATGCTGCTATACTATCTACACGTTCCACATATCTCCACGGCTCGTATACATTAGGAAAACTATCAAGCTTACCGAGTATTAATTTTCTAATAGTTACAAGATCTACGCCTGTTACAGAATTAGATCCATTTACATCAGCGGCTAAAAGATTATAGACTGACGTGAAAGGTATCTTTCCTAGTATATGATTCTGAATTAATAATATGTCAAGGGTAGATACACCTTTTAGATATGTATCATTCTTAGCAAACCGTAAGTCATAAGCTAAATTCTCTACAAGAGAAGGAAGAGAAAAGGATGAAGTTTCTATTATTACATTTTCTGAATATTCAGGTATTACTGCGTCCAACTGCAGATTTACATTAGCTGTCTCCTCTAGATTAGAATTCAATATCGTACCATTTAACACTGCCGTAAAAACACCATCTTCACAATGATTCCCATTATCTTGCAGCACAAATTCCACGCTACAGAAATCTTTGTTACCCGCCTCATCCGTATACCATACTTGTAAATCTATAATCTCTGCCACCCCATTAGGAATATCAACACAAGAAAATTCT
>Ga0209831_1001760_pt1 | contig 19416 bp, 13 predicted proteins | sample Maine_Asex4_meta_FD_187451 | JGI IMG/M metagenome (GOLD analysis project Ga0209831, IMG submission 187451) | Marine algal microbial communities from Maine, USA - Maine_Asex4_metaG (SPAdes) (version 2) | ecosystem: Host-associated > Algae > Red algae > Unclassified | place: Maine, USA | collected...
GCGGGTTAGATAAGTCCCAAAGGAATAATTCTGTTACCATTCTCATCTTTACGCAAGACAGCATCCAGTTTTTGAATCCCCTCTACGGTCGCAGAGTTCCCTCTAACCTTATTGGTAAAGACCCACCGCTCTCCGCATTCCGGGCATCGAGGATAAAACAGATCGCTCTTGTTTTTAGACAAAAAAGAACTCGGTACTTTGGTCCATGATTTAATGTCTTGAGGTGGGAATAATGAAAGGCAGTCCAAACATCCTGACAATTGTCCTCGCTTAATCGAAGCACGGTCCGACGTCATATATCCGAAATAGGGAAGCCGCTCTTGGCCAATCTTTTCAAGGGTCGTTCGAAGACGTTTGTGATTGGGAATATCTGTCTCCAAAGTGACTTCTTTATTTCCAAAATATAAATTGGCTCCACCGTCGTCAGGGAAATGCGCCCACCACAAATTTTCGAACGCAAAGGTTTTTTGCGAAAAGATGAAAGACCGAAAAATCAATTTATCAGAATATAGCTTAACCTTACCCGGTCGACTCAAAAAAATTAGCCATAGCGATGTAGCGATAAAAAAGGTGGATTCACGCAAGGTATTCTTATCGAATAATACGACGTAGACGCATAAAGCTGCCAAGCCTGCACCTAATGCAAAATAGGTTTTGTGAACGCCGGAAGAAACAATTATACTCTGGTTAGAAACATCTTTCATAAGCGCACAATATTCACTTTTAGATTACAAGCAAATGCCTGATCACCAAGCGTCATCCCTCGCAGCCCATCGCGTGACTGCCGAAAGTTTAATAATTAGGACTGTCCGCGTGGCGGCAGCCACGAAGGCTTGCCAAGGGTAGGTCTTTCATCTTTGTTTTCGTGGCTTTCGCCTTGATTGGCTTGTCGGGCCAACCAATCCCCGCATTTCGCTTGCGCGAATTGCTTGGCACGCGGCAGTGCTTTCGGATAACGGCCACGCGAAGTGACCGTATTTCATTTGGGGAATGAAATACAACAAAGCGCCGAACAGCTAAAGCTGTTCGGTTTCTCGATATTTGATTCTCAATCAAATATCTTCGTCATGCCCCCGTTCCAGAGGGTTCAGCTCTCGCCATCCGGCCCCGATATGTCTGTGCTACCAAACCTATCTAGACACACCGTCCCCAGACCAGTCAGAAAGCGCTAACCTGTCCTATGTCTGAAAGAACGACCCTAATATGCGGTAGAATGGGTGAGGTGTGGACGCAGTTTTTTGATAAAATGATAAAGAGTTGAAAACGCGTTGAATTTGTCAAAGATCCTTCAGTTCAGAACGAGGATAGACATGCGAAAATTGCAAATAGTGTCACACCGACGCGGCCCGCAGGGATGCCCGGTGCCCATTCCGTGGGGAGTAGGTTCGATCCGAACACGATCATTTGGCCATAATAGAGACCATATGATGAATTAACTTTGTGCCGAAATTTCAGGGAATAGGCACCGGGCAAGTCCGGTGCCCCAACTCGCGTCGGTGTGACCCGGATTATAGAGTGAGCGGTCCCGCCGCCTAACTCACCCGCTTATATGACTGAACATCAGGCGCACCCGCCAGCAATGGCTTTAGCGCAACCATCGCCTCACCAAAATATTTCGTCTTACCATGCGCGTCGAGCGCAGTTTTTCCTGAATACATTTCCATAAAGACATATTCATCGCCGGACTTAAACAGCTCATAAAATGCGCATCCATTTCCTGTTTTATTGACTTGCTCAACCAACGCCTTGGCGTGATTGTGCCTGTTTTCGCGGCCAAAGCGGTAGGGCGGAAATTTTGGCATAAAAAAAGGGACAAGCCGGAGCCCGTCCCTTCCCCCTGAAGTAACAGATCAGCCTAGCGTTGAACGCGTCCGGATCCGTCACCTCCCATCAGGGCTTCGACCTCTTTGCGGTTCACGCGGTTGAAGTCGCCCAAAACGGAGTGTTTCAGTGCGCTGCCCGCGACAGCAAATTCGAGACTTTGCTGACGGTCTTCATACAGGTTCATGCCGGCGATAAAGGCCGAGGCGAAGCTGTCGCCGCCGCCGACACGGTCAACGATATCGGTCAGCTCATATTTCTTGGACGACAGGAAACCGTTCTTGCGGTCGCGCATACAGGCAGACCAACCGTTGATATTGGCATTCACAGCCGCGCGAAGCGTAATCGCGATGGTGTGCATGTCCGGATAAATATCGAGCACTTTCTGGGATAGCTCTTCATATTTGGACAGGTCCAGATGGCCGGAACCGCTTTCGACATCCACGTCGACAGAAATGCCGAGTGACTTCTGGCAGTCTTCCTCATTGGCTATACCGACATCGACATATTTGACGAGGTCTTGCATGACTTCAGGGGCGGTCTTGCCATATTTCCAAAGCTTGCCGCGGAAGTTAAAATCACAGGAAACAGTAAGTCCGGCTTTTTGAGCCGCTTTCACACATTCCATGGACAAGTCAGCAGAGCCTTGCGAAAGCGCAGGCGTGATACCCGTGATGTGGAGCCACTTCGCGCCTTTGAAAATTGTCGGCCAATCGAAATCACCGACTTTGGCTTCACAAATGGAAGACGCTGCGCGGTCATAAATGACTTTGGAGGCGCGTTGGTTCGCACCCGTTTCAAGGTAGTAAATACCAACGCGCTCACCGGAACGGCGGACATGATCTGTGTTGACGCCGAGGGCGCGGAGCGAGTTAATCGCGCTCTGGCCGATGTCGTTATCCGGCAAAGCCGAGATGAAACCTGCGTCCAATCCATAGTTACACAACGACACGGCCACGTTGGCCTCACCGCCGCCAAAAGTGGCTTCGAAAGACGGGGATTGGAAAAAGCGCTCATAGCCATTTGTCCGAAGACGCAGCATGATTTCGCCGAAAGATAGAAAGTCAGTCATTTAATTAAGTCCTCTTATGCGTTCGCAATTGCGATGGCGTCTTTTGCTAATTTTGTGATGGCCGCGAAATCGCCCGCTTCAATCGCGTCTTTAGGGGTGAGCCAGGAGCCGCCGCAGGCCAGAACGGCCGGGACATCAATATGCTCTTTCAGGTTCCCGGGGTTCACGCCGCCGGTTGGCATAAAGCGCACATCGCGGAAAACCGACGACAAGGCTTTGATCATTTTCGGTCCGCCCACGAGCGAGGACGGGAAAAGTTTCACTGTGCGCAAACCCATATTCCAAGCTTGCTGTAGTTCGGTCGCGGTTGAGATACCGGGCAAGATCGGCATGTCGATGGATTGCGCGAATTTCACGGATGCCGGGTCAAGTCCGGGCGACACAATAAAAGTTGCGCCGCGGCGCGCGACTTCTTGGCTCTGATCTTCGCTGAGTACTGTGCCCGCACCGACATGCGCGTGCGGGAATTCTTTGGCTATGGCTTCAAGGCAATCTAAGGCCTTGTCGGTGCGGAGCACAACTTCGAGAACTTCGAGCCCGCCTTCCAGCAAGGCTTCAGACACTTTCAACGCGGTTTTCGGGTCATCCGATTGGACCAAAGGGACAACCTTTTTGGCTTCCAAGGCGGCTATAAGTTCACTCATGGTGCTTTCCTCAGTGAGGACGATTTCGGGTGGGCTAGGGCGCGTTTGGCCCTCTTACTTTCCCCTGTCGTCTTTTATATTGACAGTTCCATATTTGGAACATAATTCCTTATATGGAATAATGGTAAAAAATGCCGGGAGAGTCAATCCTCAAAGCGGCAATTTAAAAGCTGAAAGACCATAAAATATGTCGTCCCTCGCCAATGCCTTCACGATTATTGAGCATGTCGTTGCCGAGCAAGCCAATGGGTTAAATTTCACACAAATTCTGAAACGTAGCGGCCTGCCCCGATCCAGTGCCCATCGACTTTTGAAAGAGCTGACCGCGCTCGGTGTGCTCACTTATGAGCCAGAGACGAAGACATATCGCGGTGGGTTTTCATTAGCGGCGCTGGGCGCGCAGGTGACATCAAATTTGGATATTCGGCAAAGCTGCCGCCCGGCTTTGAAAGCGCTGCACGATGCCCTCGGCAATGTTGTGACCTTGAGCATTTGCGGAGAAGATAGCGGGATTTATATAGATAAGATTGAGCCGAGTGATTTTGGATTGAGGCTCCATTCTGAAATCGGCAAGTCCTTTCCTTTGCACTGCACGGCGATGGGTAAAGTGCATTTAGCGCATGGATCCGATGCGCTGCGCGCGCGAGTTCTGAAAGGCCCGTTGGACGCTCACACCGAAGCCACCATTACCAAGGCCGAGGATCTTTTTGCAGAACTGGAGCGCGTCCGGGCGCAAGGCTACGCCATAGATAATGAAGAAATTTCGCGTGGATTAACTTGCATCGGCGCGCCGATCTTTGGCCTTGATGGCAAGGTCATGGCCGCGATGAGTCTCACCGCGCCGAGCTATGTTTATGAGGACGGCATTCCGGAAGCGACCCTTCAGGCCGTGCTGCAACACGCGCAGCAGGCCGGATTGGGTTAGGCGCGAGCAGCAGGCTTGCGCGGCACCATTCTCAGTTCATATTCGGCAAGATCACCGAACTTAATCGTAGATTTCGTTCCGGCATGTGACTGATGCACACCCGTGATTGCCCCGCTGGAGATGAGGCAGTTTTCAGGAATATCCATCCGGCCCTTCATGCTGATAATGTGGTTGAGGATAAAGCGCAGCGCGCCCATCGGGCCATTCTCACCCGGGTTCGGCGTCGCGCGGCCGATCTCGACATCATCAATATGCAGCACGACTTCCAGCTTTGAGAAATCATCCAAAATTGAGAGCGGGGCTTCCGGCCCCAAGACTACGCCAGCATTATTCCCCAGATCGGAAATGATGGATCCCGGCCCCAATTCATTCACCCGGATATTCGGCGAGCTCGCGATTTCAGCGCCTAAATAGACGCGGGAAATAAAAGCGTGTGTTTCTGCAATCGTATCAAGCGGCTTATCTAATTTATCCAAATTTTTAAGCTCAAAGACCAGCTCGGCTTCATAGGCTGCGAATCCGCCCTCAAAGACTGTGACCTCAATGGATTGACCGGATTTTACAGCATATTTTTGGTCTGCGAACATCGGTCCGGCTTGCCAGATCGTTGGAAACTGGTCTTGGAATTTTGGCGGGACGCCGCCAACCTTAAACCCGACAACATCCGCACCCCAATCCTCAATCGCACAGAGCTGAACAGCATAGGCTTGGTCCAATGTCTGAGGCAGCTCAGCCGGGAACCCATCAATCGCTTTGCAAGCGCGGCGCGCGTAAAGCAGTGCATCTGAAATCGGTTTGGCATTAAAGGTCATAAGGTTCGTCTCAAATTTAAATATCTAGGCTATGAACGGCTCGCCGCACCCACAAGAGCGCGGCGTCGACTATGGCTCTATTTCTTGGCTGCCATATGCGCTTCGGAATTGAAGAGTTGTACCGCTCCTGTCCAGCTCATGGCCTGGCCGTTCACATCCACACTGTGGGACAGGGAAGGATCCTGATCGCCCGCGAGGCCGAGTGCGACGGTCTGGCCGTCTTTTGTCTCGATAACAATCAACTCATCCGCACCGGACTCGTAATGCTTAACGGATTTCACTGCGCTATGGCTGCCAATCGTATATTCAAGCGTCGGGTTATAGTCGCCATGCGGCTCGATCACGGACAGAAAAGAGAGGCCCTCATTTGTTTTCGCGCGGAGCATAAATCCTTTTTCAGGTATCAGATTGAAATTGGGATCATTCGCGCCGACCTCCGTAAACACAACTTTTGAATTCGCAGGAACGGCGGAGGTGACGGAATAGAATTTTTTATCCAGCAACCATGTGATTTGCGACATCCCATCCACAGGATTGGCTTGGGCCGTTTTCCAAAGATATTGGTATCCGTTTTTATTGCCTAACGGAGCGCGGGAGGTCGCATAACCTTGTAGATCGAAATTGGTTTCTACCACATGCCCCTTATAGAAAAACGGGAGATCATATTGGTGCGTCTCTTCGGCATGCGCTTCCATCAGATCAATAATAATCGGTCCGGAGAAAGCCGCGTCTTCAATCATGGCAACCGTTCGGCCCAGACGGACATCATCATAAGCGGTAGCAATTTCTGCCGATGTGACCTTGAGTCCCTCCTCATTGATGAACTCACCAACCGTTGGCCAATTCGCATTTCCGACATCAACATCACCGTTGAAATGACTTGTTTCATCCACGACCAGCGCGTTGTGCGAGACGGTTTGTTTGGCGAATTTATTATTCTCCGGTAGATAATGCCCGCCATATTTCGCTTCGATATTGAGGAAGCGCGCCGCGCCATAATCCAGTAAAATTTCATGCCCAGCATCATAGACCAACAATCCCATTTTATCGAAATGCCCATGGCCCAAACCTTGGGAGGTATTCTTGACCACAACGGCCAAGCCATTCGGATCGTCGGAGGCTCGCAGGATGTCGAGCGCGCCTTGATCGCCATTTTGACCATCGCCCAGGCGCATGGATTTATAGTCGAAAGGTGTCGCTTTCCCGGCCGCGAGATCAGCGGCTAGTTTACGGCTCTCGGGAGTCAGCACAAACGTATCCTGCTCCTGCGCAATGGAGAGAAGCCCTGTGTCTCCCGTGAGGTCATATACAATGGCAACGGCATTGAGCAACTCATCGGTGCGAATGCCTTTTTCTTTGATAGCGTCATTGATCGGGAAAAACAGTCCGCCATAGGCTTGATGAACCAAGGCGTAAGTTGCCTTTTTGAGAATACCGTCGCGTTTTTCAAATATCTTCCGTTCCGGATTATTTTTTTGAACGGCTTGCCCAAAAATAATAAAGGGCTTCAAGGCAAAGCGGTGGTAATAGGGACCCTCATTGTAATAGCCGTCCGGTGAGAACAGCATATCCATCTGTTTGAGGAAGCCCGCCTCCCCTGATTTATCCAATCCGAGCAAAGCCTGCTCGACATATTCATCATCGCCAATGGCATAGCCCGTCAGGCCGACTGCCGCCGTGGCCCATGTACCGTGATTATGCACTTTGTTGAAAGTTTCGGGCGCGCCGACGGATAGGAAGTCAGCCATATTCCGGAGCAAGTCTGTTTCAATCTTGTCCCGTTGCTCATCCGTAAGTGTATCTTTGATGGCGCCGTAAGTTTGCGCGATGTTGAGCAAGAACATGCTCTCGTTCAAATTCTGCCAGAACATACGTCCCGGAGATTGTTCTTTTTTCGCAGGATGCAAACCCCAGCTCGGATAGACGTCTGCGTATTCCATCATGGCTTGGCCCGCAAACTCCGCATATTTCTTATCGCCTGTCAGCTTATAAAGCTGCCCGATATCATAGAGAAGAAACCCGTTCGCTTTGTGCGTTTCATGGGTGTAACCCCCGCCGGGATTCAAAGGCGTTGGTATATCAAGCGAGCTGCCCAAGCGTGTATCAATCTTGCCTTGAGCTTGCGCCAAGGTTTTGTCAAAGCCGTTTATTTGTTGAGACTGCATAGTGCTCCCCGATTGCATAGGCGCTTTGCAAGCCGTCAATCCAGGCGTCAGCGCCAAAGCGGAAACAAAACCAACCGTTAGGCGACGCATTATGGGTTTATTCCTTCATTATCGGTGATGACCGCAGTGGGCGGCAAACCGCTATTTAATTCAATGACGCGCGGCGCAGACGTATCCACAAATTTATTGTCAAAAATTTTCGTCTTCGGCTCACTTACTGTGTGCGTGATGAGGAAGGGGGAATTCGAGTCAAATGTGTTGCCCGATATATTCGTCACCTGAACCCCGTGCAGATGAATCGAGGCTTTGGATTTATTGCGCGAACCGTCGCCAACATTTTTCAAGGATGACCCCGTCATATTAAAATGCGGACCAAAGGTACTTTCATCGCGGCCGCCGCGATAATAATCGACCAATGCACCTTCGACATCTTTGAAATTCGAATTTTCAATGGTCAGATATTCGGCGTTGTAAATACCGTAGTCATCATTCTCGGTATCAAGTTTGAAAATGCCGCCTGAGACTGTCTCGAAGTTAGAATCCTTTACGAGAATATTATCTGCGAATGTGCCTTTCGCTCCGGTGAACACATTAAAGGATTGGTTGACGTCGAGATCTGAAAAATCTGTCTCCAAAATTTCAAGGCGGTAATTTTGTAGCATGGCATAGGGCTGCGTTCGGATAACCGCGTTTCCTTTATAGTCAGGCGCGTCTTTGCCGGAAATGTCCAAGTCGATGAGTTGAAGGCTACCACCATCCAGAATCTCGAAAAGAGCAGAGCGTTCAAAACTGAGATTGACGATCCCATTCCCTTTAAACGTGAGAGGCTTCCCGACTTTCAGGAATTTATCGACGACATAATCACCCGCGCTGAGCACCAATATATCTCCGGCTTCGGCGGATTGAACGGCGGCGAACAACTCGCCCTCATCCGAATTTACATTTATTGTTTTTCCGGATCCGAAAGGAATATTAGGCTCCGTCTTTGGATACCAAGACACGCCTGTCATATCTTTCGTCGTCACTTCAAGGTCGCGACTGGCGCCAGCTGTGATGGCCCCTTGTGGATACATCAAACCATTCTTGGCTCGGTTCAGCGTCACTTTCTCGCGTGTAAAACCACCTGTGAATTCGGGCGGGTCCATAGACGCCAAAACGTTATTCTGAAAATCAATTCCTGACATATCATCATAGACAGTGAAGACATCGCGGCCATCTTCATTATAAATCAAATTGTCCACAAAGGTCGTGTCGCTTGGCGGCCCGCTGCGCTCTTCATCAGCGCCGGCCCCGAGCTGAAGATTGTCGCTATTGATCAGGCTATTATTTTCAATCTTCGATCCGATGACTGGGTCATACCGATTGATTGGCCCGTTCGGAACGCCGTTCATCACGACGAAAGCGCCGCCAAACCGTGTGCCTTTTAGACCCTCCATATAATTATTGCGAACCGTTTGCCGCGCATTGATGACGCGAACACCGCCGGTATGATCGACGTCATTACCAAAGAAAACATTGCCCTCGACAAGCGTATCGTTGCCGTGGCGCATGGTAAGCGTTCCGCGAGATTCGAAAAATGTGTTATTGATAATTTTATTACCGGCGGATTTGCTGGAGATGATTTCCAACTCCCCGTCGCACCGATCGAAATAATTATTTTCTACGGTTGTGTTGGAAAAAGACCGCGAAAAATGGCTCGTGCCAATCCGTAAGGTTTCACCGCCATTGGATCCCAAAATAGGCCTTGGCCCGAAATAATTATGATCGATATGATGGTTATTTTCACGGCTCTCTTCCGTGTCCATCTTGACCGCCATGGTCACGCCTTGATTTCGTTTTCCGACAAGATGGTTGTGATCAAAGCGGTTATTCTTGCCGTAGATCAAAACCCAGAAATCAACGCTGTAACGCTCGGGCTGATTATAGTTATCAATGACGACATTAGTGACCCGGGAATTTTTGGCGAGGTTGGCTTTATTCTGCCGGAAGGCCACAACAACTTGGGTCGGGGTATAACCGTCTTTAAATACAAGATCGGAAACTTCGAGATATTCACCCGCAAGACGTAGGTTGGATTGACCCGTTAGAATAACGCCGCCGGGCGTTTCACCGCGAAGGCGGATGGGTGCGTCTTCGGTACCCTTACCTTTAAATAGAATTTCAAAATTCTCCCAACGACCATTCGCCAAAACGATTGTATCACCGGGCTCAAGAGATTTGACGGCCTCCTTATATTCGTCCTGCGTGGAGACTAAGGTTTGCCCTTCTTCTTCAACCGAGCTTGGCGCATCTTCGCGCGAGTCTGGCCCGGCGGGGTTTTGAGCTGTTTGACTTGGCGAGGCTTCCCTTTGTGACGTGTTATCCGCCGGGGTTGTATCAGTTGCGCTCGGCGTGCATCCATAGAGCGCTGTAGAGAGCAATAGTGCCGAGGTGACCCCCAGCAAAGCCAGCGGACGCCGGGCGATGCGCTGTCCAAAACCCTGTGTGTGGTGAGTCAAAATCAGTCCCCTGTCATAACATAGCCGCCCGCCTCCTTTTGGGAGTCGTTACGCGGCGAAGCCTTTTATGTTAAGCACGACTTATGCCGGGGAAGTCAACCAATTATTCGAACCAATTTATCAAATTGGTCTAACGTCGAAATTTAGAGAAGCTGCTGGGACATTGTGTATCGGGACCGGCTCTCGGACGCTTTGCGCTGAACCTCTTTATAAGCCTGCTCTTCTGACTCCGTCAGAAGCGCATCAATCAAACGGGAGAAATGCGCTCGCATCGCTGTCCGCGCCCCGGCAGAATCGCGATTACGCAAGGCCTTGAGAATATCTTCATGCTCATCATCGCGGTCACTACCGCCCTTCGCGCAGGCCGTCTCATAGACGGTCTGAAGCTGAGCTGCCTCGGTTCGCATTTTCCAAAGACTATCGACAACAAATAATATTGCGTGATTTTTGGTGGAGCGCGCAATCGTCAAATGAAACTCGGCATCGGCCTCGTCAGTCGTCATCTCGCCCGTGACTTTGCCATTCATGATATTCACGAGATGCTCAAGATGATCAAGTTCTTGGTCCGTAATCATTGTGGCGGCAAGTGCGGCGGATTCGCCCTCGTAGAGGGCCCTCGCCTCGGTCAGTTCGAACGGACCAACCTTGGGCAATCCGTAAACAGGAAGATTTGTCTGATCGAGAACATAGACGCCCGAGCCGACCTTGATTTCAACACGGCCCTGAGCTTGCAGCGCAATTTCTGCTTCGCGAATAGAGACGCGGCTGACGCCAAACCGTTTGGCGAGTTCCCGTTCCCCGGGCAGACGCGATCCCGGCGGAAAAACACCGGAATCGATCATTTCCAATAATTTATTCGCGACTGTGTGATAGAGTCTTTGCTCTGACATATCCCGGCCCCTGAAACCCTTGCTATTCTGCTATGGCTTTATGACGAAGACGTTTGAGCATGTCTATACCGATTTAGTGATGACACCGCTGTCTATCGTAAATCGGTATAACTTGGCACTTACACACTGTCGCCGTGTGAGGCCCTCCTAGAAACGCCCTCGAATACCAAAGAAGATGCGGGGGCCGTAGGAGTTAACCTCATATTGGTTGTCCTCAACCCACTGAAATTGCTCTTTCTCTGCATCGAACAAATTAATTGCCTCTACAGACACACGGAAATTATCGTTTATTTGGTATGCTGCACGCGCCTCAAAAACACCGACATCACCGATGTAGCGCAAGCGTGTTCCATTTGATGTAAATGGCTGGAAGTAATTATCACGATACTTGTATATAGCGGAAAGGTCTAAACCTCCGATTTGATAGTAAACCGTACCACTAAACACATTTTCAGATAGCCCCGGTAATCCGCCGGGCGCAATAATGCCATCGTGAGTCTGAATAGTTGTTCCATCAAGCTGACGCTGGAAGCGATCCCCATAGATACTGTCCTCAAACTCGAAATTAGAAGCAACATGGTTGTAGCTGGCCTTGACACCAAGACCACTCAAGTAACCCGGAAGGTAACTAAAGCGATGTGACCCCGTAATTTCGACGCCAAATAGGTTACTTTTATTGTCAGTAACCTCCTGAAGCCCGCTTACAGGACGGGTAATCTCTTGCCCATCGACAGTAAATGTCTCGTTTTGTATAACATTTTCGAAGGCACCGGAAAACTGTTTGAAGTACGTGCTCACCGCAAAAATGGAATCGGCGTTTGGATACCACTCGTAACCCGCATCAATATTCCAAGATGTCAAAGGCCCGATGGCGGGGCTGCCCGACGCAGAAACTCCACTTACCAAATCATCAGGGTTGGTTATTGGCTCACCATCTACATCATTTTGAGTCGAGAAACTACGGCTGAACCCCATATCGGCCGGGTCAGCTCGAGAAAGAGCCCGGAAAGCCCCAAAACGGAACAATTTATCATCGGCAATCTCTAAAATCGCAGTCGCACTTGGTAGCCAAGTGGTATAATCAGATGTTGTACTCACTGGAATGGCGTCACCCACTTCAGCAATTGTGAATTCACCGTTATCTTCCGTTATCTCATATCCCTGACGGAAACTGCGAGATGTGACCTCTGTATTTACAACGCGCAATCCAACGTTACCCCGCAAAGGCAGACCATCGAAAGTCGTGTCGTAATTTGCCATCGCGTATAGCGCTAACGTGTCTTCCTGAACGTCGGTCGTTCTGGAATTATCTCTCGATAATGTCGGAATATCACCGGATATTGCCGAGAGCACGCGCGAATTACTTCCATTCGTATCGATGGACAGCTGGTTTAGCAGTCCAGTGATTTGATTGAGTGCAGCGATTGACGTGTCCGCGACGCATTGAGCATCAAAAACACCCCAGCTGTTTGTCGTGCTAATGACATTACCATCAACGTCCACATTGGTTACAAGATTATCATCACCCCCGCGAAGGTTAGAGAGAAAGCTACTCTCCGGGAATTCACCGCGACAAGCTTGGTTCGTTGCCGCAATAATACTTACAAAAGGAAGTGCGTCCGCGTCGCTAGAGTCGTCATCAACGATTTCCGTGTTATTGAAAGTGAACTCACCATCATTTTCAATTTCAAATGATGTCCTACCATTCGTACCGGCAAAGGTATCAGACCCGCCCGGAGTTGAAATATAGTCCTGACGACCGAAGCGAACACCTGCCTCGATATTGGTGAAAATCCCCTTATCAAGCTTATAATCGAAATCTAGACGGCCAGATTTAAAGGAATTTTCACGCTCTAAGTCATTATCGATCCGAACCCGTAGACGGTCCACGTAATTATCATGGTCGTTTACATCGAATTCGCCATCATAAAGCGTATATAACGGAATTCCGGTTGATGTGTTATACTCGATCGTAGGAGTCGCGTCAGACTGAATTCGAAATTCAATAGCCTGCTCATTACGCTCAACCTTAGAGTAAGCCACATCAGCCGCAATTGTCAGACGTTCACTAATGTCATAAGAGCCGCCAATTCCGCCTCCAATAAATGTTTCTTCCCGCTGCCAGTTACCACCCTGCACCTCGATAGTGTTATCAGTGAATGCGCGCGTAATCGCACCAGTAGGTGTGTATTGAAGTAAATTCACAGATGCGGGATCACTGAGTCCTGCACCTTCAAAGTCCGGAAGCCCCCCCAACCCCTGCTCATTTCTCTTCCAGCCATTGAACGTTAAATCATTACGCTGCTCTGACTGCGTACGCTTGGAATATTGCGCATCCACATTTATGTCCACACGATCATTCGGCTGCCACTGAATGGCCCCAAAAAGGGCATCCCGCTTATCTTCCGAATCATTTTGGCGATAATGGCGCTGACTTGGTACAAAGACGTAAGGAGCTCCGAAATTAATTGCGTTCAAGCGATCTGCATCTTGCTGATCGAGCGTAACGCCGTAACCGACGGTGTCTCCGTCTTGAAGTGTGCCGATATTTGTTACGACACCGACATTGTTAATATCACCGCCCACACCATTTGGTGCGCGCACATCTTCACAATCCCGGTCATTTTCTACGGGATTATCAGAAAAGCCAATCGGTATTGTACTAACGCTATTTGGCCTCACGATACAGGCATAGCTAGAGGAACCAGAATTTGAAGTTGAACGAATCTCTGCCTCAGGCTGAGAAATTTTGCTGAGCTGACCGCCGATAGAAAAACCGATGTCACCAGTCCCGACTTCAAATTGATCAACATAGCTAAGCGTACCACGATAGCCGATATCACCGACCTGTGTGTCGTCTTGATTCAGTTGATCCGGGTTGATGTTCCCTTTGATCTCGCCTTGAATCCGGCGCTTGCCATACTCAAGAGGCTTCAGCGTGTCGATCTGGATCTGACCCGCAACACCGCCTTCAATCTGGCTGGCATCTTGTGTTTTGAAAACAGCTAGTTTGTTCATGAGCTCAGATGGAAACTGCGAAAAGTTGACTGAACGATCACCGGAGCCGTTACCAACCAGACGTCCGTTGATAACAGTTGAAGAGAGATACGGCCCAAGACCGCGAATTGACACTTCCGTCGCGCCGCCATTTTCACGATGAGATGCGACGCCCGTGATGTTTTCAAGCGCTTCACCAATTGAAAGCGCCGGAATATCGCCGATTTCATCTGCGGACAAACCGTCAACGATTTGCGTATTGTTACGCTTAAGCGCGATAGCGTCCTGAATAACCTGACGTGAGCCCGTCACGACAATTGTGTCATCGTCTGTATCCTGCGCCACAGCCGGCTGCGCCATTAAACTCAAAGCTAGAACAGACGTGGAAGCCGCAAAGCTTTTTTTAAGACCGGATTGAAACCGTGAAAATCTCACGCCCTTTTGTAGAATATAGGCCATCTCGAAATCCCCTTTGATGATGTCAATTTTGACTTTTTGTTAATGTTTGAACCAATAAGACCAATGCAGTCAACCTAAAACTTATACCAAAACTATTTTATTGGTCAGACCATTTATTTTTGCATCACGCCACAGACTATGGGTAGAATTGGTCAAGTCCGGAGACGACTCGTCTTGAACCGTTTGGCTTTCAACGCCCACGCGCCCCTTTGGATTTGGCAATAGGCGACACTTGGTTCACGAGATTATCCAAGCTTGAAACTGCCACAAAAGCCCAAATAACCCTTGGTTTTTGTAGAAAACTCGCCTCCTAATGACGCCAGTCGAGTAAATTTTTAAGAATTCCATTTTCGCGCTTTATCTGCATTCCTCATTGGTATAGACCAATCTCGAGTATTGGCCCAATAGCCTTGGCCAATTTGTATACCAATTCTTTTGGAGTTAGAAATTATGTCGAAACCAACAATTGGTTTTATCGGTCTGGGCCTAATGGGCGGCAATATGGTCGAAAACCTGCAAAAGCGTGGATTTGAAGTCGTCGTTATGGACCTGAACCAAGACGCGGTGGATGCCGTTTTGGCTCGAGGCAATGCGACACAAGCAAGCTCGCCAAAAGAACTGGCTGAAAAAAGCGACATCGTTGAGTTCTGCCTGACAACCTCCGCCGTGGTTGAAAAAATCGTTTACGGCGATAACGGCGTATTAGCCGGCATTAAAGAAGGCTCGGTGCTCATCGACTTCGGAACATCTATTCCGGCTTCGACGCAAAAAATTGGCGCAGACCTCGCCAAAAAAGGTGTCGGCATGATCGACGCCCCGCTGGGACGGACGCCCGCGCACGCAAAAGACGGATTGCTGAACATTATGGCGGCGGGCGATAAGGCCACTTTCGACAAATATGAGCACATTCTCAAAGAGCAAGGCGAGAATGTTTTCTATCTCGGCAAACTGGGCGCGGGCCATACCACCAAACTCATTAATAACTTCATGGGCATGACGACCGTGACGGCCATGTCGCAAGCTTTTGCCGCAGCGGAGCTCGCAGGTGTCGATCGTCAGCAGCTCTATGATATCATGTCATCCGGCCCGTCCAATTCGCCGTTCATGAAATTTTGTAAGAACTACGCCGTGGACGGGGTCAGTGATCTGGGCTTTTCCATTAACAACGCCAATAAAGACTTGGGTTACTTCGCGCAGATGGTCTCCGATCTGGGCTCTCAGTCATTGGTTGCGGAAGCGACATCCAAGAGCCTGCAAGCCGCCGTTGATGCCGGTATGGGCAACCTCAATGTTCCCGAAATTTACGACTACTTCGTCAAGCTGAAGAAGTAGCTCACGCGTAACTGAATTTCGTCAGTGCGCGGCCTTCGCGCACTGACCTCAAAGGTAAGCTTTCGCCTTTTCAAGCCAACAGCCGCTCGCCCGAAAGTTAGGGTCACCAAAGTCATTATTAGACTTTATTAAGCGCTTTGCGTGTCGTGCTCCCGTGCGGTAGCCCTGCGTGTAGGTCAGGCCAATAGGGACCGTGAAACGCGTGATCCGCCTGCCTGATCTTAGCAGATCTATTGCATAGCCAATGACCTGCAGGCGAGAACACTCGTCCGGGCGTCAACGCATTCATCCCCTGAACGCCGCCCGCATTAGGCACCGCGCCAAATATCGACATGAAATGAACACAGGCAAGTCGTAATGGCGACCTCGGTTTTGTCTTTGAGCTTTTCGCCTGACGACAGCGTTCCTTGCCTAAGTTTGCGCGCACCCCTCCCCTCAAAGCAAAAAAACGCCCCACAGAAGTGAGGCGTTTCTCTAATTGTCCAAGCTACGCCTTGCGGCGTTTTGCTTTTAGAATGTGTAGCTGGCACCGAAAACGATACGGCGATCAGGGTAGCCGACAAAACAGATTGGGCCGGTGTCTCTGACGCACCGCTGAACCACATTGGATTTTGTCAGGTTTACCCCTTCGACACCAACATTGAAATTATCTGTAACGTCATAGTTGATGCTGGCATTCAGCTGACCCCGGCTTTCATTAACTACCGGGAAACTGAATGTTGAGTTAACGCTGGCTCCACCACCAAAGTCCAATGTCCTATACTGTTCACGCCAAGTGTAACGCGCCCGAGCTGACAGGCCATATTTCTCATAGAAGGCCGTGAGGTTATAGGCATTCTTGGAGTTATCCAACAAACCACGCGGCAAAGATTGCGGGCCTAACACTGTAAGACCGCGACCACCCGTCGTATCGTTGATCGAACCACCGCCGAACTTTTGGTAGGTGTAGTTGGCAAGGACGCCGAAGCCTGAAGCCCAACCAAAGCCGCCCATGCTGTCTTCATAGTCATTTAGCGTATGCTGGAAGGAGACTTCGATACCCTCTTGCGAGATAGAGGCGGTTTCATTGACGACCGTTACGAGATCTACGCAGTAGCCAATTGTCCCAGACGGCGCAAATTGGTTTGCCTCAACAACCGGATTAAATATACCGCCGCCTGGACAATTTGGGTTCGTCTCACGCACAAGGCCCGACCCGGAGTTGCCAGGACTAAGTGAAGCTTCGTCCGTAATTTGGCTGATAGTAGAGTTTCGGCTTTTGTTAAAATATCCAATGCTGAAATTGGACCCAGGCGCAAAATACCAATCAGCAGACACGTCAAAGGAGTCTGTAACCGAAGGCTGTAGGCTAGGATTACCAATTCGTATGGGTGTATTTTCATTCTGCGTGAATGTCGTCGCTGTATTGATATTACCAAATCCCGGGCGCAGTATATCCTGATTATAGGCTGCGCGGATAAGAACATTCTCGACCGGCTCGACCAAAAGGTTGGCACGCGGCAGGAAAAAGTCATAAGAGCCCGAGGTGGTCTGAAGTCCCCCACCGCCGTTCGGCGCAGGTACGAATGAAGTCGAGTCTACATCTGTCTCGATATATCTCGCGCCAACGTTACCGCGCACCATACCAAAGTCAAAATTCGCTTGCGCATAAAATGCATCAGTTGACTCATCGACACTGTAGGATGAACCTTGAAGAAGCTGCACATTTGCGGTGGTACGGCCATCAGCTTGAGGCTCAAGCAAGCGTTGCTGAGCGAACGCATTTTCCAATATGGCCAATGTGCCATCGGGATCGTTGAATGCACGATCCGGATCAATCAATAGGAAGTTCGCGACAAACAAATCACGGCCATCGGCATCTCCAAAGTTGTTAGGACCAGGGACGAGAAGTTCAGAAAATAAACGTCCGTTCGGGCTATCCTCAAGACGGCTAAAGCCACCAATGCGGCCCTCAACACGTCGGAACTCGGTAGACCGGTCATTATTGCGGTATCCGACATCAATCGAACTCAGGACAGTGCCAATTGCGCTATCCTCAAGGTCATAAGAGAGATCTAGACGCAATGATTCTTCTTCATTATCTGTTGTATTCCGCCCAACTCTAACATCGTCGATTACGACATTATTGGGATCAAGAAGCTGCGCAACTGTCGGCGCGAATGGCGAAGAAAAATCAATACCAAAAGAGAGAGACTCGCCGGAACGATCAAAAATAAACGGCACAGAATTGTCGTTACTCGTGCTCGGATCGCCCGTCGCTCCGCCATCAAGCGGCGTATTCGGGTTGATGAAGTTCAGCACGGTGCTGAGATTGGGGTTTTCTGTTTCGGACGTCGTATTTGCCCATTCCGCGCGAGCCGACAGGCGATCTGTAATGTCCCATTCACCGCCTAAAACGAACAGGTTATTAACTGTCACACGTGCACCGGTATCACTGGCGAACCGAAGATTGGGGTCATCATCGTCAACACCGAGATTGACCGGAATTCGGCCGGATACAGCTGCCTCGGTTACCGTACCGGGAAAACCGAAGTCAATTGTTTCAAATGTGTCAATTTCAGCAACTGAACGCAGCGAACTTACACCGGAGGCCTGAACACGATAGGAGTCTTGTGCCCGTTGTTGATCATTGACGGTCCCATCAAAGTACAGCTTGATATTATCGGTAGGCTTGGCCTCGATCGTGCCGGCAAGGTTGATTGTTTCATATTCAAAATTTTCCTGTTCTTGAAGCAGGAACTGAATGCCAAGGAAATCCCTGCCATTAACTGAGCGGAGCTGGTCGACATCGGCACGCGGACGGAAGGACACCGCATCCTGTTCCGTGTAAGAGCCACTGAGAACAAAACCGATTTCTTGACCAGAGGCGTTATCCCACTTCTTTCCGAGCGCGCCGGATACGCGAGGCTTGATACCTTCCGTGCTTAGCTCGCTATATTCACCTTGGACCCGAACTGAAGCAAGTGTCTCTTTGAGGTCAAGCGGACGAATGGTTCTGAGATTGACAGTACCGCCAACTGAGCCCTCAATCGTTGAAGCCTCAGGTGCCTTAATGACCTCAACACCAGCGATAATAGCCGGATTAACATCTTCAAAACTAATACCGACACGACCGGAACCCGAACCTACAGTCGACACGCCATTAATTTCTACGCGGTTATCATTTGTACCGCGAATTTGAACGCCTGTACCCACACCGGCTGTCCTCGTGATCTGAATACCTGTGACATTTTCAAGGACCTCAGCCAAGTTTTGGTCAGGAAGCTTACCGATATCTTCCGCTAAAATAACTTCAACGAGACTATCCGCACTCCGCTCTTCAATAAGAGCCGATTCTAACGCTTGGCGAATGCCCGTTGCAATGACGACATCGCCATCATCCTGAGCAAATGCGGACGGTGCTGTGGCAAGCATGGAGACGCTAGCGCCGAGAAGGAGCGAGCCTTTTAGCCACGCCATTTTGTTTTTGCCGGAGTCGGCCGTGCGGTGAGTCATTTCTTCATTTCCCCTGAAGTTAGAACTGGAATCGTTGATACGCTTTTTAAGAGTTGAAAAGAACCAATGTTTCAAGACATGTCAAGCCAATATCTTGACCAATTCTACTAAATTGGTAATACCAATGTGATTATTCCGTTTACTGTAGTAAATCCGCAACACTTTATGACCTGCGTTATCACTCTCCAATTTCTTTGGAGCCGACGTTTCGCAATGCATCAAGCATTCCCTCGACTACTGCGGGTCTCGTAAGAGCCCAAAGGCTTGTAAGCGGTGCAATAGGTCTGTGACCATGTCTGGCGAAAT
>Ga0209831_1001761_pt1 | contig 19414 bp, 20 predicted proteins | sample Maine_Asex4_meta_FD_187451 | JGI IMG/M metagenome (GOLD analysis project Ga0209831, IMG submission 187451) | Marine algal microbial communities from Maine, USA - Maine_Asex4_metaG (SPAdes) (version 2) | ecosystem: Host-associated > Algae > Red algae > Unclassified | place: Maine, USA | collected...
CCTTTGTCCTCCCTAACATTCACCATTAATCGAGAACCAAAATAGCCACCTAGTATTGTATTTAAAACCATAAAACCTCCATAATCTTCATGCTGTCGAGTCATGACTAGTCGACCAATTCTAATTGCTTTTTGTAAAGAATCAGGCAGTAAAAATTTTAATCGTTTCGGTTTACTTGAAGTTAATACAGGGTAGATAGCCTTTTGCGTTGAACCAATAGGAAGTTGCCCGAGATGTTGGTCTAATAAAGAAAGAACATTACTATCAATTTTTCCACTTAGAAAAATGCTACAGTTCTTTGCATGGTAATTATCTTTAAAATGTTGTACTAAATCTTCTCTGGTCAAATTATTATACATCGCTTCGTCACTATTGTAACCATAAGGATGTGTTTTTCCAAACATCAATTCAGTGATTTTTCGATAAGCTACTATATCATTTTTAGATAAATCGATTTGTAGACGTTGCTTGGTATTAGCGATAAACGTCTTTAATTCTTTTTCTGGAAAAGTAGGGACACTTAACAATTCTAAGACTAAACCAATTAAATTAGGAAAATGCTTGGTCATGGAGTAAAATACTAAGCTAGAATAATCTAGGCTAGATGGCATAGAAATAGTAGCTCCATAAAAATCAATAGTTTCTGCTATTTGCCTAGCAGTGAAACTTTTAGTGCCTTCTCTAAGCATCCTAGCTGTCGCTCTAGAGACTAATTTTTTCTTTTCATAAGGTCGCCCTGCGCTAAAAATAATTTGCATCTTCATGACTTCCTGTGTACCCGTATTGGTCGTATATACAGGGATGCCATTGGATAAGAAAGTCTTTTTAGGTTTAGGTAAAGGTATTTTTTCTATTTTGGTAATTGGAGGTTGTATGGTTCTATCTAATATCATTAGCTATTTAATTAATTGAGAATTGAAAATGGAGAATGGAGAATTTATTAGGTGTGAACTACACGTGAATTAAACATTATTAGTATCGCTTTAGGTATCAGTTGAAAAGCTACACAGGCTAATTCACGTTTAGCTAACGCCTAATAAATTCTCCATTCTCCATTTTCAATTCTCCATTCTCAATTATTCTGTTTTTTCTTTTGAAGTGCAAAAATACGAATGTAGGAGAGATAGCATCGTATTTTAAGGAGTCAATTTAGCATTATGGAAAAATAAAACCAAATGCCTTAGGAGTCAGGAGTGTCGTATTATGTTAAATATAACCGAATTAGGGGAATAATGGGTAGCTTTCATTGAGCAAGAGCGCAAAGAAATAGCAGATAATACTGTGCCAACTGACTATTGACCCTTGACTCCTGACCCAGCTAAATATTATTCACAAAGTTATTAACATACTGTTAGTTTCTATTCCCTAAAAAGTGATAAAGAAGGTGTATTTTTGCTGGATTACGAATAAACCAAGATAAAATAAGGAGGTAAGTACTCAATGATAAATGATGAATGATAAATGATAAATTTATTAGACGCTATCTTACACGTGTTTACGTTTTATTAGGTATTTATCATTTATCATTCATCATTTATCATTTCTCATTTCTCATTCATCATTTCTCATTCATCATTGAGTACTTACATAAGGAGGCAAAGTAAAAACGAAGATATTTTACTTTTTTCACCTACAAATAGACTTGATAAACAACAAACTGATATATGAAATTCAGTATTTCCTCTACCCAATTATTAGCCCAACTACAAATAGCAGGCGGTGCTATTGGTTCTAATCCAGTCTTACCAATATTAGAAGATTTTCTGTTTGCTATTAATGATAATCAACTAACGATTACCGCAACAGATTTAGAAACGACTATTGTTACAGATGTAGAAGTGATGTCAGATAGTAATGGAACGGTAGCTATTCCCGCAAAGATTTTATTGGATACTCTAAAGGCATTGCCACAGCAACCTATCACTTTTTCTATAGATGATGAAACTTATGCTATTGAAATTACTTCTGCCTACGGAAAGTATAAACTAGCTGGAGAAAATGGACAAGATTTTCCGAAAATTCCAGAACCAGAAAATGTAGATGCGATTTCTTTGGATGCGCCCATTTTATCACACGGTATATCTAAGTCTTTGTTTGCTACTAGTAGTGATGAATTGCGTCCTGCGATGACAGGCGTATATTTTCAAGTAGAATTTGGAAAATTGATTATGGTAGCGACGGATGCCCATAAATTGGTAAAGTACACTTTTACTAATTTAAGTAGTGAAATATCCACTTCGTTTATCATACCCAAAAAGGCATTGAATTTATTAAAAAACGCTTTACCAGGAGAGGGCGATGTTAAAATTGCTTTTAACAAAGCAAATGCTTTTTTCTCTTTTGATAATATTCAAATTATCTGTCGCTTGATAGATGCACGGTATCCTGATTATAATGCGGTTATTCCAGTGGATAATCCGAATGATTTGACGGCTACTCGGGCAGATTTTCAGAACTCTTTGAAGCGGATAGCTATCTATGCGAATAAAACAACGAATCAAGTTATTTTAAATATTCAAGATGGAAGTTTAACCGTGTCTGCGCAGGATTTAGATTTTTCTAATGAAGCAACAGAGCAATTACCTTGTTCTTATACAGGAGACCCAATGACCATCGGTTTTAATGCGAAGTTCTTAGTGGAAATGTTGGGTGTCTTGGATTCTGATGAAATTAAAATTCAATTGTCTTCGCCTACTCGTGCGGGTATTTTAGTGCCTGTGGAGGAGATGGAAAATAGAGAGATTTTGATGTTGGTGATGCCAGTGATGTTGAGCAATTAGAATGTACCTAAAGTTTGGAGCTTTTAAAAAGCTCCAAACTTTAAGTACTAGCTTTCGGGTTTAAGATACCATTCAAAATTTTCTGTGTAATTAGATAAGTCGGTTTCACGCCATCCATACCTAAACTACCCGATGCCAATGTCCCCCCTGTTTCTAAAGGGTTATCCGACGCATAATAGGCATATCTTAAAGTAATATTTTCGGAGAAATAGGCATATCTTAAAGTAATATTTTCGGAGATACTATTTCGTATTTTAGAAGCCGCCTGTATGGCTTTTTGATAATGCGCACCTTCCATTTCCAAACCTATCACGCCCCAAGAAGATAATTTAAAATAGCTTAAAATATCTTTGTTTTGAAGGGAAGTTCCTAGAACAGTAATCATTGGACCACCTAAAACCTTTAAACCATGTCCTTCAAATTGGTCGACTGTCAGACCATTTTCAAAAGGATAATTATCTGCGGTCCCTTCAAATACATGCGCATTGGGAATCATAATATCCCCCCTACCACCTTGTAAAATTCCTGCTTTACCCATGATAGAAATAGATTCTATGGATAATTTTATTTTCTTATCCTGCCAATCATACGGCTTCAATAATTCATCCATTGTCTCATAAGCTTGCTCTCCAAAAGCGTAATTCATGACTAATAAAACGGGTTGTTCCTTTTGTATATATTTTTTGTTAAAACTAATCTCTGCAGGCAGACGAGTGGGGTCAAGTTTGGTCGTGTCCACAATTTGTACCGATATATTAGTGCCACTTGTATCATCTATTTGATACATCCCATTTTTTAAAGCATAAGCTTCGACTCGATCTCGAATTACTCCATTGTTTTCTGCTCCTAAAGAACGAGCAATATCTTCTAGGGCACTGCCTCCTTTCTTGCCTATTTTAGCGGCCACTCCATATAAAGAATTCATAACGCTATGTAAATTAGCACTGATAATATGAATAGGTCGGTCTAATAAATCTTGCTCTTGTAAAAATTGTTTTAAATTTTGTGCCCACAACTCTCCATAAAGATGATGCCCGATATTTTCTCTAAGGGAAGAAGAAAAAGTGATTTCTCTATCATTCTTATCGAAAAATTCTTCCATAGATAAGCGACCCAACCAATATGTAACATGAAAAAGGCTATTCACTTTAGATACAGAAGAGAATCGTTTGCAAGCAGCAAGCGTTTCATCATACGTCCGCCCTAGTATCGTGCTCAGATAAGTATAAGCGATGTTTTTATCGAAGGCTTCTTGGTTTTCTTCTTTGAGAACGACTTCTTCTAGCATCAGCCATTCCCGTCTTCAGCCATTCCCGTCTTTTTTCTTGGCGATGATTGATACTATTGGTTCTAATTTTTTCGGCTTCTATATAAAGGAAGGTTAAATGCGTGAGAATATCGTAAATATCGCTTCGCCCTCTCGTCATTTCTACAAACATTTGCTCATCATCAATGCGATAACAGTCTCGTCTACGTTTAGCGGGTATAATGGACTTAAAATTAGAGGTCTCAAATCCTTCTCTAGAGATGAGTTTAATATAACTCTAGAGATGAGTTTAATATAACGGCATTCTTCAATTCCTTGTGGTAAGCGTTGAAATACATAAAACAAACCATTGAGTTCCACTTTTTCTGGGTCATTGATAGAACCATAAATTTCTGGTTCTAATGCCTGCAACGCTTCAATCATTGCTTCTCCTGATACGCCAAGTGGTTTGTAACTACCCCTGATAAATAGGTGTTGCATTGAAATATACAATCGACTGATGGCTTCTCTAGAGAGTTGGGCTTTCGTCCGTTTTATGGCTGTCATGTAGTAGTAGATTAGTGATTGGTTGATTGGTTTTCAATGTAGCGGCGACTTTAGTCGCCGAGTGGAAAAAGTCGGCGACTAAAGTCGCCGCTACATTGAAAACCAACCAAGCTATTTTTTCCGTTCGGTAACATAACTAATCAACTCTTTTAAAGAAGTGCGGGCTGGAGATGCTGGAAAAGTAGCCAAAATATCAAATGCTTCTTTTCGGTACTTATACATTACTTCTTGGGTATATTCCAAGCCACCACTACCTTTGACAAAAGCAATGACTTCTGCGACTTTTTCTGGTTGATTATTGTTACGTTTAACGATATTAATAATTTTATTCCGAGTACTGCGAGACGCATTATTTAATGCAAATATAAGCGGAAGCGTCATCTTTTTCTCTTTAATATCGTTTCCTACAGGTTTTCCTACAGCATCTGTGCCATAATCAAACAAATCATCTTTTATTTGGAAAGCCATGCCTAATTTTTCGCCTAATAATTTCGCTTGTTGTATTAAAGTTTCGTCTTTCGTTGTAGAGGCAACTCCTGCCGCACAGGCGGAAGCAAATAAGGAAGCTGTTTTTCCTTTAATTATCGTGTAATAAATAGACTCTTCAATATCTAAGCGACGGGCCTTTTCAATTTGTAGCAATTCTCCTTTGCTCATCGATTCAATAGCCTCCGACATGATTTCCAATAATTGGAATTCCTTCTTTTTAATCGCAATGAGCATACCTCTTGAAAGAATGAAATCACCTACAAGTACTGCAATTTTATTTTTCCATAGGGCATTAATAGAGAAAAAGCCTCTTCGTTCATTGGAATCGTCCACTACGTCATCATGTACTAAGGTAGCCGTATGAATCATCTCAATAAAAGAAGCTGCTGTATAGGTAGAGTCGCTCACGTCTCCACATAATTTGGCTGCCAAAAAGACAAACATTGGGCGCATTTGCTTGCCTTTTCGCTTAGATATATAATAAGTTATTTTGTCTAATAATGGGACATCACTAGACATGGTTTCTCTGAATTTCCCTTCAAACAAGCGCATTTCCTCTGCAATAGGCTGTTTGATTGCTTCCAATGATTTTTTACCCTTGATAGTTGATAGCATCTGGAATTATTTTTAACTTTTGTAAGCCTAAATGATGGCGGTTTTTAAACTGCACCATAATAAAGTCTTGAAAATTATTTTTTTAATTTTAATTGGGGGAATAAGTTAGTCTCGAACACCTATTTACTAAACTTTTAAAGTTTAGTAAACATTGCTTTAAACATCCATAAAAACCTGTATATCTTAGTTTCTCTGTGTTGAATTCTCCCTGCCACCAAGCAGTATGTTTTAGCCTTTATCCACTCCAAGTATAATAGTTTTAATTTAAGAATGTTGTGAGTTTTGACCTAAAAGAATAGAGTTCTACAAAAAAATATTAACTATTTTCTGTTTGTTTAAGGAATCACTAAAATAGTTTAAACAAGATTGATTTTTTATGTTAAACTTAAAGGTTATCTAAAGTTTAAGATATTTTTGAGGTACGTTATTGGGAGACAATTTTCCATTGTCTTCCAATTTGGTTGAGTCGTATTCACCGTTCTAAGTTGAAAGATAATGGAAAATTATCTCCCAACAACACAGCTCAAAATGTTAACTTAGTCCAATTGTAGTGTATTTATTGACCATATAATTGGAATTTAAATCCCATTCTTATTTACTTTTGCTTTGTAAACTTGTATCTTCGTCCGAATTTTTTGAAAACGATTGCAACCTTAAAGACATGGCTACGAAAATGATTTTGAATACAGAGATTAGCGAAGAAATGCTACACCATTTTATCAAACAAGCATTGGAGGAAGATGTTGGAAATGGCGATCATACCTCACTTGCATGCATTGACAAAAACGATAGAAGCAAAGCCAAGCTATTAGTGAAAGATGATTGTGTGCTAGCTGGATTAGAAGTAGGTATCCATGTGTTTAAAATAGTCGATCCTACTGCAACTATTGAAGTTTTTAAGCGAGATGGAGACGCTGTTCAGTATGGGGATATTGCCTTTATTGTGGAATGTAATTCTCGTGCTTTACTAAAGGCGGAGCGATTGGTCTTAAATACCATGCAGCGTATGAGTGGTATTGCGACGATGGCAAATCGCTTCAAATTTGAAGTGGAAGATTTGCCTGTCAAAATTTTAGATACTCGTAAAACTACCCCTTTGCTTCGTTTTCTCGAAAAATGGGCGGTTGCATTAGGTGGTTGTTATAACTATCGGCATGGTTTATATGATCGAATAATGATAAAAGATAACCATATTGATGCTTGTGGAGGGATACAAGAGGCTATTTTATCTGTAGAAAAATACCAAAAACACAATAATTTATCTTTGCCGATTACCGTGGAAGTGAGAAATTTAGTAGAGTTACACAAGGTGTTAAACGTAGGCAAAGTAGACAGAATTATGTTAGATAACTTTGAAGTACCTTTATTAGCAGAAGCGGTAGCAACCATTGATGGTCGTTTTGAAACAGAAGCGTCTGGTGGGGTGAATATTTACACCGTTCGAGAAATTGCCAAAACAGGAGTGGAATATATTTCTGTAGGGGCATTAACGCATTCTGCTCTAAGTATGGATTTGAGTTTGAAGGTAATAAAGGAGGAATAACCGTAGCCCAGACATTCCTGTCTGGGTAGTATTTGGTATCGTAACAATTTTACCCAGACAGGAATATCTGGGCTACACACAAAAAAAAGCTTTCTGGGCTACACACAAAAAAAAGCTTGGGTTAGCATGGTTCATGCTAACCCAAATTTATTTGAAATATTAGCACAAACACCAATGAATATACTTATCTTAGGAAGTGGAGGAAGAGAACATACCTTTGCTTGGAAAATTAGTCAGAGTCCCTTATGCAAGGAATTATATATTGCGCCCGGAAATGCAGGAACCAGCCAACACGGCCAAAATGTGCCGATTAATGTAAGCGATTTTCGAAATTTAAAAAAATTGGCGATAGAGAAAAGAATCGACCTAGTTTTGGTTGGACCAGAAGCCCCTTTAGTAGCAGGAGTGTATGACTTTTTTAAAACGGAACCGAGTTTGCAACACATAGCGGTTATTGGTCCATCCGCAAAAGGCGCGCAATTAGAAGGAAGTAAAGCTTTTGCGAAGGAGTTCATGGCGAAAAAAAATATTCCAACGGCAGGCTATCGAGAATTTACTAAAGCCAATTTACAAGAAGGTTTGGCATATATAGACCAACAGACACCACCGATTGTATTAAAAGCAGATGGATTGGCCGCAGGAAAAGGTGTATTGATTTTAGCGGATAAAGCAATTGCGAAAGCAGAGTTAGCGGCCATGTTAGAAGGAAAATTTGGCGAGGCTAGTACAAAAGTGGTAATTGAAGATTTTTTAGACGGAATAGAATTTTCCGTTTTTGTGATAACAGATGGAAAGGATTATAAAATCTTGCCAGTAGCCAAAGACTATAAACGAATTGGAGAAAGGGATACGGGGTTGAATACAGGAGGTATGGGGGCTAGCCAAAGACTATAAACGAATTGGAGAAAGGGATACGGGGTTGAATACAGGAGGTATGGGGGCTGTCTCGCCTGTACCTTTTGTGGATGAAGTATTAATGCGCAAAGTAGAAGAACGCATTATTATCCCAACTATAGAAGGTATTCAAGAACAAAAATTGGAATATACAGGCTTTGTTTTTATTGGTTTAATTAGAGTGAATAACGAACCTTATGTGATAGAATACAATTGTAGAATGGGAGACCCAGAGACAGAGGTCGTCTTACCACGTTTAAAAAATGATTTCGTGGAGCTATTATGGGCTTTGGCAAAAGGCAAACTTGCAGCTATAGATATAGCCATAGAGGAGCGTTCTGCAACTACTATTATGCTAGTTTCTGGAGGATATCCAGAATCTTATGAAAAAGGCAAAACCATTTCGGGTATTTCCTCCGTAAAAGAGAGTATTGTCTTTCATGCAGGTACAAAAGAAACGGAAAATGGGGCAGTTACGAACGGAGGAAGAGTCATTGCTTTGACTTCTTTTGGAGCGGATTTCAAGGAAGCCTTGGCAATTTCTAGTAAAAGTGCAGAAAAAATAGGCTTCGAAGGAAAATATTATCGTAAGGATATTGGTTTTGATCTGTAATATTTAATTTATGAAAAATTTACTGTTTTTTTTAGTGCTTTGTTGTGTCGTTAGTTGTCAATCGAATAGTGGAGCAGAAGAATATGATGCAATGGCAAAGGACCTTTGTAAATGTATGCGACCATTGGCGGATATGAATACTAAAGTAAAAATCCTAATGCGACAAAATAAGATGCAGGAAGTACAGGTGCTTTTTTCTCAGTTGGAAAAAATGGCAGAAGAAGGGGAAATCTGCACAGAAGATTTAGAAATGAAATACGGGGTTATTGAAGGCGAAAGAGAGGAAAAAGCCAATAAAGCAATGAAGAATCATTGCCCAGATATTGCCCAAATGATAGCAGATAGCAAAAACATGGAAATGCGTTAAAATTGGGCGGCAGGGAGGCTGTTGTTACCAGCGAAATTAGCCGTATCTTTGTAGACACTTGGTAAGTACTCAATGATGAATGAGAAATGATGAATGATGAATACCTAATAAGACGCAAACACATGTAAGATAGCGTCTAATTAGGTATTCATCATTTCTCATTCATCATTTATCATTTCTCATTCATCATTGAGTACTTACAATACTTGGTTATTAATTACAAATAATCAGCAATCTATATAGGTGATTCTTCACAATATCACCATCAAAAAAAATCGTATGGAAAAATTAAGGATAGGAATAAGTATAGGAGATATTAATGGCATTGGTTTAGAAATTATTCTAAAAACCTTAACTAACAGAAATATAACGGAATTATGTATTCCTGTAATTTATGGTTCTTCTAAAATTGTATCTTATCATAAAAACATTGTAGGAATTGAAGATTTTAAGTTTCAAGGTCTACGTACCGCTGATAAATTACATACTGACAAGATAAATATTGTTAATTGTTGGCAAGAGAATGTGAATATTACGCTAGGAAAAGTAGCAGAGTCGGGTGGTCGCTATGCGCTCATGTCCTTAAAAAGATGCGTGGAAGACTTACAGCGAGGCTTGGTCGATGCAATTGTTACTGCACCTATCAATAAGAAGTCAATGGAATTGGCAGGGTTCAAGCATCCTGGTCATACAGAATACTTCATGGATGAGTTTAATGCGAAGGAGTGTTTGATGTTTATGGTGTCAGATGATATAAAAGTTGGCTTAGTAACCAACCATGAGCCACTTAGGAAAGTTGCAGAATTGGTAACGAAAGCGAGGGTTTTACAAAAAATTCGCATCATGAACGATACGTTAAAAATTGATTTTGGTATCGAAAAACCAACAATTGCAGTGCTTGGATTAAATCCTCATGCAGGAGATGGAGGCGTAATAGGAGAGGAAGAAGAAAAAATCATTCGACCAGCAGTGTTAGAAGCAAAGAAAAAAGGGGTCTTAGCATTTGGACCTTTTCCAGCAGATAGTTTCTTTGGAACGACTAATTATCGAAAATTTGATGGCATCTTAGCGATGTATCATGATCAAGGTTTAATTCCTTTTAAAGCATTGTCCTTTGGGAATGGGGTCAATTATACCGCAGGCTTACCGATTGTTCGGACTTCTCCCGATCATGGTACTGGATTTGATATTGTTGGGCAGAATTTAGCGGATCCAACCTCTTTTAGAAAAGCTATTTTTCAAGCGATTGATATTCATAGAAACCGACACCTATATATGGAAACGCATAAAGATCCGATGTTGAGGCGAACAGATAAATTGAAAGAAGATGATTTAAACGCAGGAGCATTGAAAGAAGAAGTGTTAGAACCTGTGGATAAGTAATTTCTAAAAGCTTACCTATATATTTGCTTACGAGTAATTAGACTTGTCCTTCTTTAAAAATACTTATATGAAATAGCTATTTTTTTGCTAGTTTTCTTTAAAAAATCACTGAATAATCCTTTTATTGAGTTATTTTTTAAAGGAAAATAGCAGAAAAAGAGCATTTCAGATAGGTGTTTCTTAAAGGAGGACAAGTCTATTGCTATTTTTAGCATTACCAAGCGTTTGAAAATCGTTATTTTGCTTAGCAGAATAACGATTTTTTATTTCTAGCCTTCCCCTCCTAAGCATATTTGGCAGAAACCTTCTTTAGAGGGAGTGAATTTGATTTGTTTTTTTGCAAAAAAATAAATCAAATTCACTCCCTCTAAAAAAATCTATCCCAAATACACCCAATATTTTCGCCAAGAAAATAATTAATAACCAATAATTAATAATCAATCCATCAATAATCAATACCCAATATCTTAAAAAGTCGTATTTTGGCAGTTCGTGGTAGAAGAATAGTATATACGGTCGTTCTATCGATCCAATCTTGTATTGGGTAGGAAAGTCCGGACAACGTAGAGCATCACGTCATCTAACGGATGAGGTTTTTTGCCAATTGCATTTATGGAATTGGCAGGAGATACAGACAGTGTCGCAGAAAATAACCGCCTACTTTCAGCAGGCGTTTGTCTCTGACAAACAAGAGTTGAAAAGGTAAGGGTGAAAACGTGTGGTAAGAGCGCACGATTTATTCAGGTAACTGAGTAAATGGATAAACCTCGTGAGTTGAAATGCCATATACATCTTGATTCGTAAGATCTAAGTTGCTCGCTTAGTAGTAGGTGTCTTCGGATATTTGCTATCAGGAGGGGTAGGCAGCTAGAGGTAGTTCGTGAGGACTACTCCAGATAAATGATAGAAGGGTAAGTTGAAAGTAGCTGGTTGAAATTCATCAGCTATAGGCAGACTTACTTACAGAATCCGGCTTATAGATTGTGTATGCTATTCTTCCCTTTTAGATCCCCGCATTTCATACGGGGTTACTCGTGTTCAACTACTCCGTAGTTGTGGAGATTCGGGGTTTCTTGCCTTCGAATTCCATCCGAGATTACTTGTGTTTAACTACTCCGTAGTTCGGTTTCATGACAAAGCAAATAATTACTTTTTTTATTGGGGGTGCAGCAGATGCAAGCCGCTATTTTGGCGTAGGTCCTAATTTCATCGTAAGAGATTATGTTAAAATACCTTTTGACGAAATTGCCCCTAAGCATTGTCAGTCTGTATATCTTGGCTATGATGCTATCTATGGTCAAAAAAATATTCAAAATAATATTCTCTCCTGTATTTCCGATAAGCAGCAAACTATTATTAATATTGTAGGGTTCAGTTTGGGCGGGTGGAATGCTGCACATTTATCTGAAATCTTGACGAATCAAGGCTACACCGTTGATGTATTAATTACACTAGATCCAGTAGGTGTAAATAAGGGAGTAGCACTTATTTCCAAAATCTATTGGAATTATCCTAAGCCCAAAGCAAATCATTGGATTAATATATTTACCAATCCCACTAAATTAACACCTGACGATTTAGTAGCTAGGGCAGGTGGGCAGTGGATTCCTCCCAAAAGTACAGTTCATACCTTTTGCGAAATGCCACACCACCATCGAGAGGTGTGGAAATTATTTGGCGAACCACTAAGCCAAGGCTTGTCGGCAGCGGGGTATTTACTTCAATTTATTAATCGGTATCCAACAGATTCCGTTTGACCGAAATTGAGGTATAATTGAACTAATCTGCAATTCTTTTTGGTTAGTCATCCAGTATCTTTGTAAGCAATAAGATTTTTAGTTCCTTTTTATGACAAGTTTATCTAGTCGGTTGATATATGGAACCTTATTACACGGTCGCTTCCCGCGACCCTGTAATTTATCTGACTGGAAATCAGCGGTTTAAATTACAGGGTCGCAGGAAGCGACCGTGTAATAAGGTCTCGAACTGTCAACTACTTTCGTACAATAGATAAACTTGTCCTTTTTATCGAATGAAAAAGGAATACGCCGTAGGCAAGAGTATTAAATCAATTACCTTCGGTTTTTACTTTCGAAAAATAACTTGAATCAAGAAAGCTATTAGTAAATGATAGCTCCAAACCATAAAGTAAAATACAAATGACAGATTTATTTTCACCATACTCCTATGGAAGCTTAAGTTTAAAAAACCGTGTTGTTATGGCACCCATGACACGTAGCATGTCACCAGGCAATATACCCTCGGATCAAGTAGTGGAATACTATCGTTTGCGTGCTGCAGGCGGGGTAGGTTTGATTATCACTGAAGGCACTATCGTAGGGCATAAAGCTGCAAGCGGTTATCCTAATGTCCCTTCGATAGATGGCGAAGAATCACTAGCAGGATGGAAAAAAGTAATTGATGCAGTGCATGCTGAAGGAGGTAAAATAGCACCTCAGCTTTGGCATGTGGGTGGTATCCGTAAACCAGGGATCGAGCCTGGCGGTGATACGCCTGGTTATAGTCCATCGGGTATGGCATTTCCTGGAAAAATTACGGGCCATGAAATGACGCAGGAGGATATTAATGAGGTGGTTGAAGCGTTCGTGCAAGCGGCGATAAATGCTGAGCGCATCGGCTTCGATGCTATAGAGTTGCATGGCGCACATGGTTATCTGTTGGATCAATTTTTTTGGCCAGGTACTAATCATCGTACTGACAATTACGGTGGCTCATTAGAAAATCGAGTGCGATTTGCGTGTGAAATTATTAGTGGTATTCGCGCCAAGGTAAGTAAGGACTTTCCTATTATTCTTCGCTACTCTCAATGGAAACAACAAGACTATACTGCGCGCCTAGCAGAAACGTCAGAAGAATTAGGAGAATTTTTAAGCTACTTGGTAAACGCAGGAGTAGATATATTCCACTGTTCGCAACGTAGATTTTGGGAAGCCGAATTCGAAGGCTCTGATTTAAATTTAGCGGGTTGGACTAAAAAACTTACAGGTAAAGACACTATTACTGTTGGCTCAGTTAGCTTGAATGCTGACTTCTTGCCAGAACCAGGAGATAAGATATTTAAAGATGGGGAGATAGCAAGTTTAGATGGACTCATAAAAATGCTTGCGCGAGATGAATTCGATTTAGTTGCAGTTGGTAGAGCGATGATCGCTAACCCCGACTGGGCTAACCACGTTCAATCAGGTCAATTCGATAAGCTGGCCAACTTCGAAAAGAAAATGCTTATGAGTCTGGTTTCATAAATAACCACACAACAGCAAACAAATTCCCCCACTAGGGCGTTTTTCTTCAAGAACAATCAAACAATACGTTCATGAAACACATCCTAGTTTTCCTATTCTCTTTAAGTAGCAGTTTCCTATTGAGTCAAACCTTTCAAGCCCCAAGCGAAGGACCGGGTAGTGCCACCTACGAACACGACTCTGTAGTCGTTTATGACTACGCAAAAAAGCAAGATGGCTATTGGTTGTTTGAACCTGCTTTACCTAGACCCGAAGCGGCACCAGTAGTCGTATTTATACACGGATACGGAGGCTACAACCCAATGATATACGGGCAATGGATACGGCATTTGGTACGGCAAGGAAATGTGGTAATTTATCCTCGCTATCAGAAAACCATGACTTTGCCAAGTCCTAAAAAGTTTGCAAAGAATGTGGTTACGGCTATTCATGCGGCCCTTGATACACTGGCAACACCCTCCCATATAAACCCAATTGTAGATAATTTTGCAGTGGTTGGTCATTCCTATGGAGGAGCTATCGCTGCGGATATAACCGTGCATTGGAAAGAACAGAAAATTCCAGAACCCAAAGCGATCTTTTTATGCGCCCCCGGTACAGGTCCTCTCAAAGCAAGTAATTTAAAAACCTATAAACAATTACCAGAAGACCTTTTATTGTTGGTGATGATTCAAGAAAACGACCATGTAGTAGGGGATAAAATGGGTGTTCGTATATTTGAAACTGCCGTGAACACCCCTCGCCGAAATTTAATTCGCCAATATGCAGATCCAAATAATGGAATCAGTGCCAATCATAACGAAACTTACTGCGTAGACACTACTTTTGATACTGGTTTGAGAAACTATACGTCTAAAAGAGCGCTACAGATTGCGGAAACCAACGCCATTGATTACTATGGGCATTGGAAATTATTTGATGCACTATTGGCTTGTACTCGAAAAGGACAATACTGTGAATTTGCTTTTGGGGATACGCCACAGCAGCATAGTTTAGGTGTGGTAAATGGGAAAGAATTGAAAAAATTAGAGGTGTTGGTTCCTAGTCAAGGAAAGCGTTCTTTATTATCAGATAAAGAGTAATATGAGATATGGAATATTGGATTTCAGTTGTAAACTATAACCATCGAGTTTTATTAATTATCGTACTGAAATATCCTCCACTTATTCATGAACAGTAATGTTTTCATTATCAATTTCAATAACTTTTTTCCCATCTTCAAATAATTGTCGAATAGTTGGAAAATTTGTCTCGAATAACTTGATTAAAGCTTTATTAATAATGTTCCCTGCCTCGAATAACTTGATTAAAGCTTTATTAATAATGTTCCCTGTGGTTACCATTAAAATTCTTTGAGGTTTATCATGGATAATTCTAAACTGAATAAAATCACTATCTTTAGTAATGACTATTCTAGCTTGAGACTCGGCGATTTCTATAATTTCTTTATCTGATGTCTTATTCTTCTTGGGTAAATCAATAGTATGAATAGCATCATCACCATTATTAATGAGCCAAGTTGCTAGTCTTTTTGGAAAGTGAGCATCAACTATAAATTTCATCAGGCGGCTTTTACTTTCATTATGCTATTGACACTAATCAATTTAGAAGCAAAAACAAAACAAGCAAGTATATCCTCTTTTTCTAAATCAGGATAATCTTCTAATATTTCTTCCATCGTCATTCCTGCTGCTAATAAATCTAAAATCATTGATACAGAATACCGCATGTTTCTGATGGATGGTTTACCAAATAATATATCTGGATTGATAGTAATTCTTTTTAATAAATTTTCAGTCATTCCGTAATGATTTTTAAACTAATTTTATTGTTGTACAAAGATAAACTATTTTTTAAGGTAAAACAGGTAATATATGATGTATAACATTATGTTTTAGTTGCAAAAGAAACCATTACAGTTTTTAATTTCATAGGCTTGTTTTACTTTGGACATATTTCACAATAGTTCTAGTAAAAACCGTATTTTTTTACGATATTTGGAAAAAGTAAAGTATGCAACCAGCCTCTTTTAAAATACCAATTAACAAATTATCTCTTGCTTTTATAAAAGAGATGAAAGAGAAGTATGGAGAAGCGGAACTTCAAATCACGGTCAATCGAAGTCCAGACTTTATTCCTTTGACGGAAGAAAAATTCTGGGCTATTATTGATTTATTAGACTGGGAAAAAGAAGAAGATGCGGAAATTTTGGCTCCTGCTATTCAAAAAATAGCAGCTTTACCAATTGCTCATATTTATTCTTTTGAAGACATCCTTTCTGAAAAATTACACCAGTTAGACCAACAGGTTTTTGCAGAAAATATTGGAGCAGGTTTTTGCAGAAAATATTGGAGATACCTCATACCAAAAGGGAAAGCACTTTTCTGTAGATAGCTTTTTATATACTCGTGCTTGTGTGGTTGCTAATGGAGAAATTGCCTTTAAATCTATTCTGGAAAATCCTAAAGGAATGCCCAAAGGCATTACTTTCGAGCCTTTATTATCACTAACAACTAAAGCATACTATCAAAAAATTGGAAAAGAATTTGACTATGCACCTGCCTATAATTATGAGACTTTCGCCAATAAAAATGGCTGGAAAAAATAATTACCCCCAATGGCAAAGCGAAAATTCAAAGGTTTTCATGGGCATGGTAATGAAAAACGTAACACTAAACCTCACCATTTATACGAAATTCGAGACAAATTTGACGGTTCACTTTCTGCGCAGACAAGCTAGTAATAATCTAGCTTTATTAACCTTTAACTTTTGCAAAATCTTTAGGGTTTTTTCTAGCATGAATAATGGATAGAATACTCACTACATTGCCAACATATTTGTATATAATAATATGGTCTTTAAAAGTACAGCACCTATATTTTCTTTTTGCTAAAGCAGGATTTCTACACAGGGCACAGATTTCTGGATGTTGTTTGAGGCGTTCTGTGTATTCGAAGAGCGCATCTGTATACTTATTAGCAGATTTTTTGCTATAAGCCGCTTTATATTCATGAATATTTGCTAAATCTTCAAGTGCTGTAAAAGTCCAATTGATATTTATTTCCAACTTTCAATCATTTTTTTAACTTGTTCAGAAGGAAGTATTTTTCCAGCCATGCTTTCTTTTTCCGCTTTATCTAATACTTTGATTAGTTCTTTTGTAGTCACAGGTTCTTCTGTGCCAGGAATTGCCAAACTATCTGCTGTTTTAAAAGATTGTACAACGCCCAATTTTTTAAGAGATTCTATAATTAAAAGAAACTCTTCTGTCTTAGAGTTTTTAATATTTATGTGATAAGTCATAAAGATAATTTTTCAATTGTACTAATTGTATAAAAATACAATTTTTTATGGAAGGTTGTTCCATTTGAATAGCCTAAATAACATTCCCTTAAACCGCCTCAATAAACATCGGCAAATTATCCTTAGGCTGCTTCAAAGGCACATCTCGAATAGGACATTCATAGCCCTTCGGTACAGACAAGCGGTAGTGTGTCAATAATTCCTTCATGACCATTTTAATAGACATTTCTGCAAAACCATAGCCAATACAATGATGCGGCCCTGCACCAAAAGGCGCATAAGCAAAAGGGCATTTGGATTGCTCTTTTCTTACTTTATTAAAACGAGCTGGATCAAAGGTCAATGGATTAGTGAAATTTCGTTCATCTAGCTGAGTCATTTGGAAAACAAGACTAACAGACGTGTTTTTTGGAATACGAATACCATCGACCTCCATTTCTTTTTCTAGTTTTCTAGCTACCGTAATTAAGGGAGGATGTAAGCGTAATGTTTCCTTCATCACCAAGCCTAGTTTTTCTAATTGCCGTAATTCTTTTACTTGAATGGGGGATGCCAAAGGAGTTGTTTGAATTTCGGTGCGGACTTGCTCTTGCCATTCCGGATGTTTGGCAAGAAAATAACTCATCAAGCTTAAGGTAATGGCGGTCGTATCGTGAGAAGCCATCAGAATAAAAATAAGGTGGTCAATAATTTCTTGATCCGTAAATTGGTCGCCTTCTTCGCTTTTTGCTTGACAAAGCTTACTGAATAAATCTTTACCGGGATTACTTCTTCGTTCGCCTATAATGGATTTAAAATAGTCAATTAAAAATTTTCGACCATTGATACCTTTTCGATAGGTTGTAAAGGGTAAATTAACAGGTATAGCACCGGAAGCATTGACAATATCTGTAACCGCTTTGTTGACTTTAGATAAATCTTCTTTCAAGCTCAATCCAAAAAAAACACTACCCGCTATTTTTAAGGTGACATTTTTAAAAAAAGGAAAAAATAGTAGCTTCGACTGTCCTTTTAATTCTTCCAATAATTGTTCTACTAAACTGGGCATAATATCTAAGTACCCTTGCATCGCCTCTTTCTTAAAAGCATCTAACATAATGCTTCTATGGTATTTATGTTGCGCACCATCCATGAGCATTAAGCCATTCGGAAAAAGATCGGACAAGACAACTTCCCAAGCTTCTTTGTTGCTGGTAAATTTAGCTTGTTCCACCAATAGGAGTTTATTGGCGGCGGGTCCACATAGCACCACACTTGTTCCTAAAATGTTATTTGATATAAAGACATCTCCATATTTATCTCTTTGTTCTGTGTAATATTTTGTGGCATTATTAATAAACTTAAAAAAGTCGCCAAATATAGGCAGTCCTTTTTCTCCTGGGATGTGTTTTAATTCGTTATAAGTAGAAAGGCTCATTGTAATTTATATTGGATTAAGGTAACTTTTCAGATTAGAGCGCAGAGAAGCGAGAATAGAGATCTTCCCTCTAAAGTAGTTATCTGCTAAGCATAAGCGTACCAAAGACTAAAGACCAAGGGCTAAAGTCTAGCCTAAAGGATGTTCAATGTAGAAAGATGAAATAACAAATACAAACAGTTTTCGTTTTATTTTCAATTATTATCTTTTGCCAGATTTGGCATCAGGTAAATAGTAAATTAGAAAGATTTTTTTAGAGGAAGTGAATTTGATTTATTTTTTTACAAAAAAATTAAATCAAATTCACTCCTTCTAAAGAATCTTTCTGCCAAATGTATTTAAAGAAAATAATTTTAGAGATGAGAAAATCAATAATCTACTAGCCACCTACAAACAATGACCAAAAAAATAATTATCGCTATCGCTTTTTTGCTGTTTTTCTTAGCAGGCATCTTGCTAACAAAACGGTATTACGAATGGCAAGAAATTAAGGTAAAAGAGCAATCACAAGTATTATTAGAAAAAATAAAAAAAGTATATAAAGTAGTTACCGTAGAAGGATATTTCTCGGAAGTGTATGACTACGAAGATTATTGGGGCTACGACTTTAGTCCTTTTCGTAAAAAAGCTTTGGTTCGAGTAAAGGCAAAAGTATTAGCGGGTTATGACCTAGATAATTTTACCATCCAAAGTTTTCCAGATGAAAAAAGAATGGTTATTAGCGGATTACCAAAACCTGAAATTTTAGCCATCGAACACGATCTGGATTATTACGACCTGACCCAAGGTACTTTTAATGCTTTTACTACGGAGGACTACAATAAAATAAATACCAAAGCAAAGCAGTATATTGCGGAAAAAGCCAAAGAAAGTGATTTGGTTAAATCCGCAGAAAAGCAAGGCAACCAAGCTTTAGAAATGATTGAATTTATG
>Ga0209831_1001764_pt1 | contig 19410 bp, 17 predicted proteins | sample Maine_Asex4_meta_FD_187451 | JGI IMG/M metagenome (GOLD analysis project Ga0209831, IMG submission 187451) | Marine algal microbial communities from Maine, USA - Maine_Asex4_metaG (SPAdes) (version 2) | ecosystem: Host-associated > Algae > Red algae > Unclassified | place: Maine, USA | collected...
GGGATTTCGCGACATCGGCTTTCTGTACGAGCCGTTGGCCGCGGCACTCGCCCACGAACGGACCGCCACGCGCGAGGAACTGGCGCTGGTGGTCGACATCGGTGGCGGCACGAGCGACTTCTCGGTGGTGAGGATCTCGCCGACCCGCCGCGACACCCGCGATCGCTCGGGCGACGTGCTGTCGAACACCGGTGCGCGCATCGGCGGGGACCGGTTCGACGAACGCTTCAGCCTCGCCGTCGCCATGCCCGAGCTCGGGTACGGAACGGCTCGCAAGGGGACCGGGCACGTGCAGCCCGGCCGCATCTGGTCGGACCTGGCGACCTGGCACCGCATCAATGCCCTGTACGACCGCAAGACCCTCGACGAGATACGCATGATGGTGATCGATGCCGCCGATCCGGAACGCGTCCGGCGCCTGCAGGGCGCCGTGCAGGGCCACTGCGGTCACGCGATCGCGGACGCGGTGGAACGCGCCAAGGCGGCGTTGTCGGAGGCGCCCGCGACCTCGCTCGTGCTCGATGTCGGTGCCGGCACGGTGGAGGTGGAGGCGTCCCGCAGGAGCCTGGAGGACGCCCTGTCGGACGATATCGACCGGATCCGCGCGTGCGCCCTCGAGGCGGTGCGCGATGCCGGGGTACGGCCCGACGATGTCCAGGCGCTGTTCTACACCGGCGGCTCGTCGCTGGTGCCGCTGCTGAGAACGCGCGTGGGCACGGCGTTCCCGAAGGCGAGGGCGGTGCGCGAGAACGCGTTCGGAAGCGTGGCGGAGGGCCTGTCGCTGGAGGCCGAGCGCCGCGCCCGGGCGTGACGGGCGGTGCCCGCAGCACGCTACTTGCACGTGTCGACGGTCCGCCGCCCGGATCGTGCCCGAATGCCGCCCCGGGACCGGGGTGCCGACGTGGCGTGACCGGGCCGACGCCCGGCCGCCCCCGATCCGCTCCGAGCATTCATGGACATCATCCTCGTCACCACGATCATCAGTTCGCTGTTCCTGGTGATCGCGGCGGCGGAGCCCCTGGCGGCGCGGCTGCGCCTGCCGTCCACGGCCGTGCTGGCCGGCATCGGCATCCTCATCGGTGGCGGTGCGACCTTCTTCCTGAACACCGGGTTCACCGACGCGCTGAACCCGGCCGCCAGCGCCATCCTGGCATTGCCCATACGCTCCAACGTGTTCCTCTACGTCTTCCTGCCGACGTTGCTGTTCCAGGCGACGCTCGGCATGGACCTGCGCCGGATGCTGGAGGACTGGGTGCCGATACTGGTGCTGGCGGTGGTGGCGGTGGTCGCGGCGACCTTCTCGATCGGCTACGCCCTGGCATGGGCCAGTCCGCTGCCGTTGACGGCCTGCCTGCTGATCGGCGCCATCGTCTCCACCACGGACCCTTCCGCGGTGGTGAGCATCTTCCGCTCGATCGCCGCACCGAGGCGGCTGGCACGCATCATCGAGGGCGAGAGCCTGTTGAACGATGCGGCCGCCATCGCGCTGTTCGGGATATTTCTCGGCTATGCGATGCGCGACGTACCGGACCCCACGGTGACCGATGCCCTGGCACGCTTCCCGATACTGATCCTGGGCGGGGTGCTGACGGGCTGGGTCGCCACCCGCATGGCGCTGTGGCTCATGACGCTGTTCGCGCACTACGATCGCGCGATCGTCTCGGTGTCGGTGGCGCTCCCCTACCTGGCCTACATCGTGGCCGAGCAGACCGTCGGTGCGTCGGGCGTCATCGCCGTGGTGACGGCCGGCCTGTCGCTGAAGCTGGTCGGTCCCAGCCGGGTACCGCCGGTTTCCTGGGCCAACCTGCTCGAGACCTGGGACCTGCTGGCGCATTGGGCGGGCGCGCTGATCTTCATACTGGCAGCCCTGTTGATCCCCCGGATGCTCGAGGCGGTTCGCCTGGAGGATGTGCTGCTGGTGCTGCTGGTCACCGTCGCGGCCATCGCGGCACGCGCGGCGATCCTGTTCGGCCTGATGCCGCTGCTGTCCGCCCTGCGACTTTCGCCCGCCGTCGAACCGCCCTACCGTGCAGCGATACTGTGGGGCGGGCTGCGCGGGGCCGTGACGCTGGCGCTGGCGCTGGCGGTGACCGAGAGCGAGACGGTGCCGGACGAGGTGAAACGCCTGGTCGGCATCCTGGCCACCGGTTTCACGCTGTTCACGCTGCTGGTGCAGGGCACGACGCTGCGCCGGGTCATCCACCTGCTGAAGCTCGATCGGTTGTCGCCGCTCGACCGGGCGCTGTCCGATCAGGTGGTCGCCGTCGCCCTGCAATCGGTACGCGCCGACATGGGGGAGGCCACCCGGGCGTTCGAGCTCCCGCACGACATCGTGCGCAGCGAGGCCAAGCGGTTCGCCGTCAGGCTGGACGGGGCGGTCCGCCGGGCCGAGAACGACGAGATCGTCAGCGCCCGTGACCGGATCGCGCTCGGACTGGTCGCCCTGGCGGCGGCGGAACGCACCGCCATCCTGGCGCGGGTCCGGGAACGCACGTTTCCCCTGCGGCTCGCCGAGCGGGCGATAGCGGATGCGGACCGTCTGGTCGAGGGTGCCCGCACGGCGGGCCGTACCGGCTACCAGCGCAGCGCGAGGGCGAGCCTCGGCTACGGACACGGCCATCGGCTGGCGTTGCGGCTGCACAACCGGTGGCGATGGTCCGCACCGCTCGCCCGCACCAGCAAGGCGCGGTTCGACGTGCTGATATCGCAGCGCGTCATCTTCGGCGACCTGGAGGGGTTCATCGAAGCACGCATACGGCGCCTGCACGGCCGACGGGTGGCCGAGCTGCTGCAGGGCGTGCTGGGCCGGCGCAAGGCGATGGTGGAAACCGCCCTGGAGGGGTTGCGCCTGCAATTCCCGGGGTATGCGGACGAGCTCGCCCGTCGCATGATCCAGCGGACGGCGCTGCGTCTGGAGGAGAGGGAGTACGCCGCGTTGCACGAGCAGGCGCTCATCGGTGCCGAACTGCACACCGCCCTGATCCAGGAGACCGGTCAGCGCCGCGCGATCGCGGAGCAGCGGCTGGAGCTCGATCTCGTCGGGCAGCGCAGCGAGCTGGTCGGGCGGCATCCGCTGTTCGCAGGCCTCGACAGCACGAGCCTGCAGCAGCTCGCCCGCCATCTGAAGACCCGCTACGTCGAGGAGCACACCACGATCATCGACAAGGATCGCGTCGAGAGCCGGATGCACTTCATCGCCTCGGGGGCGGTCGAGGTCGAGCATGCCGGCAGGACATCGCGCCTGGGACTCGGCGAGATGTTCGGCGCGGGGACCTTCCTGCCCGGCACGCACCCGCGCATCCGGGTCCGTACCCTGGTGCCATCGACGCTGCTGGTGCTGGAGGAGAGCCGGTTCCGGCGCTTGCTCGAGCACCATCCGCGGCTGCGGCAGATCGTGCTCGACGCAGCCAGGGCCCGCCACTGAACGAACCCTCGTGCTGCGCCCGGATCCGCGCTCCCTCAACCGGAAGGCGTGCCGGACGGAGGGCCGGACAACAGATACGCCAGCACCAGCGTCAGCAGCAGGCCCACCGCCAGCGCCTTGCGTCGGTGCTGCCGAAGCAGTCTCAGGGTGCGCTCGCCGAAGAGGTGGACGAGGAGGCCCAACCCGCCGTAGCGCAGACCCCGGGACAGGAACATGGCCGTGGCGAACGTGCCCGCCGACAGGGCCGCGATGCCGGCGCCGAGGGTCGCGACCTGCACGGGCACGGGCGTGAAGCCGACCAGGAACACCGACCAGAAGCCGTTGTCCGCCAGACGCGCCGTGAACGCCTGCATCGCCTGCTCGGCGCCCGGCCCCTGCGGCACGAATTGACCGAGGCTCTGGAAGGCGAACATGCCCACCGCGTAGCCGGCGAATGCCCCGGCCATGCAGCCGGCCAGCGCGGCGCACACGATCGGCCACACTCTCTTGCGGTAGCGCAGCATCAGCGGCACCAGCAGCAGCTCGAAGGGAATCGGCAGGACGGTGGTCTCGAGGAATGCCCCGACGAACACCGCTGCCAGGATGCTGGAAGGTCGGTCGAGTCGCTGGAACAGGCGCGAGACGAAGCCGTTCACGCCCCGATTCGGCGTGTCGGACGTGCCGTGCCGCCAATCGCGATCAGCGTCTGGCAAGTGCAGGCACGCGGTTGACGATCATCGCCCCGAGTTCCTCCACGGACATCCGCGTGGTGTTGAGATGCGGCATTCCGTTCGAACGGAACAGGCTCTCGGCCTGCGCGACCTCCTGCTGGCAGGTGAGCGCTTCCGCATAGCGCGTGCCCGGCAGCCGTTCGGTGCGGATCTGCGTGAGGCGCCGCGGATCGATGGTCAGGCCGAACAGCTTGTCGCGGTGCGGCTCGAGCGCCGGCGGCAGCGTGCGCCGCCCGAGCTCGTCCCCGGTCAGCGGATAGTTGGCGACGTAGATGCCGTAGTGCAACGACAGGTACAGCGAGACCGGGGTCTTTCCGCAACGCGAGACGCCGACCACGATCAGCTCGGCACGGCCGTAGTGCTCCAGCTCCAGGCCATCGTCGGTCTGGAGCGCGAAGTGCACCGCGGCGATGCGCGAGGAATAGGCCGCCTCGTCGCCCACGCCGTGGGAGCGGCCGACGGTGTGGGAGGAGGCGACGCCGAGTTGGCGCTCCAGCGGACCGATGAACGTCTCGAACAGGTCGAACATGTCGAGTTCGGCCAGTCGGAACACCTCGCGAATCGTCTCGTCGGCCAGCGTCACGAACAGCAGAGGAGGCGCGCCGTCGCGGTTCGCCGCCGCGCGTACCAGGTTCACCACACCCTGCGCCTTGGGCACGGTGTCCACGAAGGTGTACGTCTCGGTGCGGAAATCGACCCGCGGGAACTGCGACATCAGGCTGTGCGCCATCGCCGCCGCGGTCAGCCCGGTGCGATCCGATACAATGAATGCCTGCTGGCTGCCGTCTTCGCTCATCTGCACCGTCCGCCACGTCGGGGTACGAACGCCCTTGCAGCCGCCGGCGGCCCGGGATCGCCCGACGGGACACGATACCCGCTGTCGGTGCCCGCAGGTGGCGCAACAGCCGCAATCCCTTCGCCCGTCGATGCCGAGAGACCCTGATGACCCAGTACACCCAGCGCTTTGCCGAGCTCGGCATGGACGATGTCGCCACCGTCGGTGGAAAGAACGCCTCCCTGGGCGAGATGGTGGCCGAACTTGCCGACCTGGGCATCAGCGTGCCCGACGGCTTCGCGACCACGGCCGACGCCTTCCGGGAGCATCTCGCGGCGAACGGCGTCGATGCGAAGGTGGCCGCACGCCTCGAAGGGCTCGACAGCGAGGATGTCACCGCGCTGGCCGCGGCGGGAACCGACATCCGGCGCCTGATCGTCGAAGCGCCCCTGTCGCCGGCATTCCGCGACGCGATCACGGCTGGCTGGCAGCGGCTCGTGGGCGATGCACCGCCGGGCAGCGTCTCGGTCGCGGTGCGTTCGTCGGCCACCGCCGAGGACCTGCCCGAAGCCTCCTTCGCGGGCCAGCAGGAGACCTTCCTGAACGTGACATCCCTGGACGACGTGCTGGAGAAGGTGCGCGAGGTGTTCGCCTCGCTCTACAACGATCGCGCGATCTCCTACCGCGTGCACCAGGGCTTCGCCCACGGTGACGTCGCGCTGTCGGCAGGCATCCAGCGCATGGTGCGCAGCGATGTCGGGGCGAGCGGGGTGATGTTCTCCGTGGACACCGAGACGGGCTTCCCCGACGCGGTGTTCGTCACCAGTTCGTGGGGTCTGGGGGAGTGCGTGGTGCAGGGTTCGGTCAATCCGGACGAGTTCTACGTGCACAAGCCGACCCTGGAGGCCGGGCGGCCCGCGATCCTGCGCCGCACCCGCGGTTCGAAGGCGATCAAGATGGTCTACGCCGGCCCGGACGGTGATGGCGGCGACGGCGCGGAAACAGCCGCGCGCCGGGCGGTCGACACCGTCGACACCACCGAGGCCGAGCGCATGAGCTTCTCGCTGACCGACGCCGACGTGGCGTCGCTCGCCCGCATGGCCGTCACCATCGAGCGCCATTACGGCCGTCCGATGGACATCGAATGGGGCAAGGACGGCAACGACGGGCAGCTCTACATACTGCAGGCCAGGCCTGAGACGGTGGAGTCGCGCAGCGACGCGAACGTCATCCGCCGCTACCGCCTGGACGGGCATTCGAGCACCGTGCTCGCGCGCGGTCGCAGCATCGGCCAGCGCATCGGCGCCGGCAAGGTGCGCGTCGTCAAGGGCATCGAGGGCATCGACCGGGTGCGCGAGGGTGACGTGCTGGTCACCGACATGACCGATCCGGACTGGGAGCCGGTCATGAAGCGCGCCGCCGCCATCATCACCGACCGCGGGGGGCGGACCTGTCATGCCGCCATCATCGCGCGCGAGCTCGGCGTGCCTGCCATCGTCGGCTGCGGCGACGCGACCCGCACGCTGGTCGACGGCCAGCCGGTCACCGCCAGCTGTGCCGAGGGGGACACCGGCTACGTGTACGAGGGCGAGCTGCCGTTCGAGGTGGCCGAGACGCGACTCGACACGCTGCCGGAACTGCCGTTCAAGCTGACCATGAACGTCGGCAACCCGGAGCGTGCGTTCGGGTTCAGCCGCCTGCCGCACGCGGGCGTGGGCCTGGCGCGGCTCGAGTTCATCATCAGCAACACCATCGGTGTGCACCCGAAGGCGCTGCTGGAGCACGAGAGCATGCCGGATGAGGTGCGCGCCGAGATCGATCGGCGCGCCGCTGGCTACCGGAGCCCGGTCGACTTCTACGTCGACAAGATCGTCGAGGGCGTGGGCACGCTCGGTGCGGCCTTCGCCCCGCACCCGGTGATCGTGCGCCTGTCGGACTTCAAGTCGAACGAGTACGCCAACATGGTCGGCGGTTCGCTGTTCGAGCCCGAGGAGGAGAATCCGATGATCGGTTTCCGCGGCGCGTCGCGCTATCTGTCGTCCTCGTTCCAGGAGTGCTTCGAGCTGGAGTGCCGGGCGGTCAAGCGCGTGCGCGACGACATGGGCCTGCTCAACGTCGAGCTCATGGTGCCGTTCGTGCGCACGCTCGAGGAGGCCGATCAGGTGCTGGCGCTGATGGGCGAGCACGGTCTTGTACGGGGCGAGAACGGGCTGCGCATCGTCATGATGTGCGAGGTGCCGAGCAACGCCGTGCTGGCGGACGAGTTCCTGGAGCGCTTCGACGGCTTCTCCATCGGCTCCAACGACCTGACCCAGCTCACCCTCGGGCTCGACCGCGACTCGGGGCTGGTCGCCCACCTGTTCGACGAGCGCGACCCGGCCGTCATGAAGCTGCTGGGGCAGGCCATCGCCGCGGCGAGCAAGGCCGGCAAGTACGTCGGCATCTGCGGGCAGGGACCGTCCGACCATCCCGATCTCGCCCGCTGGCTCATGGAGCAGGGCATCTCCAGCGTGTCGCTGAACCCGGACACCCTGGTGGAGACGTGGCTGTTCCTGGCGGGCGAGGCGGCGAGCGAGGGGTAGCCCGCCGTCCGGGGCGGGCGAGGTTCGGGGTGCGACGACACGGACGCGGGCGCTACGGACGCGGCAGCCGGTCGACGTCCGCCGGCACGGCATCGACATCGGCATCGACATCGGCATCGCGTCGGCCGGTAGGCTCGCGCGCCCCGAGCATCCGCTGTCCCGGGTGATCGTCGAACCGGGTCTCGTCCTGGACGTAGGCCATCACGGTGCGCACGTCGCGGTGGCGCGACTGCGCGGCCATGCGGTAGATGTCGCCGCCGTTGCGGGCCGCCTGGGTCAGGAAGCCGTGCCGGAGGCTGTGGGCGGCGAACGCGGTCGGGTCCAGCCCGATCGCCCGGGCCCCGCGCTTGACGATGGCGGCGACCGATTGCGGCGACAACCGGTGCGCAGAGGGCACGTCCCCGCGGTAGAAGCGCAGGAACACCGCGCCGTCGCGCACGCCGCCCGCCACCAGCCATCGCTCCACGGCGTCGACCGGGCAGTACGGGGAGTCGGGCTGCCCGGGGATCGCGATGGTCTGCGTGCGTCCGGCCTGGTCGGTCTTGGAGTGGCGCACCGTGAGCAGGAAGCCCCGGTCGCGACGCTCCAGATCGGTGACGTCCAGGGCGCACAGTTCCGACCGGCGCAAGGCGCCCGCGAAGCCGAGCAGCAGCATGGCACGATCGCGCAGGCCGGCAAGCGTTGTCAGGTCGAGCGCATCGACCATGCGACACGCATCGGCATCGAGCACCGGCGCCTTGCGTGCACCGGGCACGTCCCGCCGGCTGTTGGCGATGCCGCGCAGCACCTCGGAGACCTCGGGTGCGGCGTGCGGGGACACGTGTCCGGCACCCAGGTGCATCAGGCGGATGGCCGCGAGCCGCCGCCGCAGGGTCGACACGGCACGCCCGGCCGGGCGTTCGGCGCAGGGCAGCGCCTCGACGGCGAGAAAGCGCGCGATGTCGCGCGGCGATGCGGGCAGCGGGCGTACGCCGGTACCGGTGCACCAGACGAGAAAGGCGCGCCAGTCCGCCTCGTAGGCCCGCCAGGTGCTCGCGGCACGGCTGCCGTTGGCGTAGGCCCGCGCCGCATCGTCGGCGTGCGCCAGCGCATCGCTTGCCTGCGGCACGCCGACGACATCGGCGGCGCGTGCGCGTTCGACATCCGTGAAGGAATCGCCCATGTCGCCAGTGTACGCCCGACGCCGATCCGAACGACCTCGACTTCGGGCGGTCGCCCCTTCCTGTCCGCCGCCACCCGGACCGACCGAGGGCGGTAGAAATTTCATCGAACGGCCCCCCGTCGGTCGAAAGACCGAAAGATCCGTGCACATCCACCAAAGGTGTCGTTCATGAAGAGGTTCCTCACGGTACTGTCCCTCGCCGGCTCGATCGCGATTCCCGGGCTGGCGTATTCCGCCGACGGGGCCGCCACCTCCTGCGCCGACTACATGGCGATGGATTCGTCCGACCGGATCAAGACGATCGGGGACATCATCAGCGCGATGCCGGATGGGGCGATGCCGACCGAGCAGATGATCGACCCGACACCCTCGATGAGCGAGATGGGCAGCGGAGGCACGACCGGGGGGGCGATGGCCCCCGACATCATGGTATCGATGGCCGACGATGCCTGCGGTTCCCATCCGGACGGCACGGTGGGCGATGCGATGGAGATGATGACGGGCAGCTGAACGGCGCCTTCGGGCGAGTTCGGGCTCGAGGGGGCCTACAGGACGGTGCGGACGAGCTTCCTCTTCAATGCGCCGAAGGGGGGGTAGGTCACGGGCGGATCGAAGTACGTCGGCCGCTCGAGCACGGACTTGCGATGGCTCAGCTCGTCGAAGCCCCACTTGCCGTGGTACGCGCCCATGCCGGACTCGCCGATGCCACCGAACGGCAGGCCGGGCACGCCCAAGTGCAGGATGGTGTGGTTGATGCACATGCCGCCCGACGAGGTGTCCCGGACGATCCGCTCGGCAGTCTTCGCGTTCTCGGTGAACGCGTAGAGCGCGAGCGGCTTGGGTCCGGCGTCGACCACCCGCAACGCCGCATCGAGATCGTCGACGACGACCACGGGCAGGAGGGGACCGAAGATCTCCTCGCGCATCAGCGCCGCACCGAGCGACACCTCGTCGAGGATGGTCGGCGAGATGAACCGCGTCGCCGCATCGCTCTGTCCGCCGACGGCGACGCGTTCGAAGCCGCCGGCATCGATCAGCCCCGTCAGGCGGCGGAAGTGGCGATCGTTGACGATGCGGCCGTAGTCCGCGCAAGCCTGCGGATCCTCTCCGTAGAACGCCTGGACGGCCTCCACCATGTGTGCGACGAGTTCCCGGTGCACGTCGCGCTGCACGATGACATGGTCGGGGGCGACGCAGGTCTGGCCCGCGTTGAAGAACTTGCCCCAGACGATGCGCCGGGCGGCGACCTTCAGCCGCGCGTCCCGATCGACGATGGCCGGGCTCTTGCCGCCGAGCTCCAGCGTGACCGGAGTGAGGTGCTCGGCGGCGGCGCGCATGACGACCCGGCCGACGGTGGCGTTGCCGGTGTAGAAGATGTGGTCCCAGCGCTGCTCGAGCAGGGCGGTGGTCTCATCGACCGCTCCCTCGATCACGCGCACGATGCGCGGGTCGAGATAGCGGGGCAGGGTCTTGGCCAGCAGGCGACTGGTCGCGGGCGCAAGCTCGCTCGGCTTCAGGACCACCGCGTTGCCGGCGGCGATGGCAGTGGCGACGGGCAGCAGGCTGAGCTGCAGCGGGTAGTTCCACGGCGAGATGACCAGCACGATGCCCTTCGCCTCGCGCTGCACCCAGGCCTTGCCGGGCCGGGAGACCAGCGGCACGCTGACCGGTTCCGGCGCGGCCCACTTCGCGAGGTTTCTCTTCATCACCTTCAGCTCGGTGAGGCTGATCGCGATCTCGCCGGCGTAGGTCTCGATGTCCGGCTTGCCCATGTCGGCGCGCAGGGCCTCGGTGAACGCTGACTCGTTCTCCTCGATCAGGCGGGTCATCCGCTCGAGCTGGTCGGTACGGAACGCGACCGTGCGGGCGAAGCCGGTGGCGTGTTCGCGCCGGAGCCTGTCCACCAGCGCCTCGGCGCTCATCGCGTCGAAGCGGGCCGCGTCGCCGCGGGCCGTCCCGTCCGTACCGGCGGACCCTTCTGCACCGGGCGACTCGACCCGGGACGCGTTCGCGTCGGTCGCATCGACGGGGGCGCCGTTCGTCGGTGCCGGGCGGGTACGGGGTGCATCCATGACAGGCGTCGGGTTCTGGCGTACCTCGATGGTATCGGGGAAACAGGCATGGTGCCCCCCCACGAACGGATCTGCCGAGCGGTGCGCGTGCGTTGAAATGGAGGTGGTCGTCGGCACCCGTCTCGAGCCCCTCGAGCTTGTCCTCCCAGCGCGTCGCGCGCGGTCAGCATCAACACCAGCAGCTCGTCACCGGCCGCGCGCAGCCTGCAACACAACTCCGCCCCTTCCGCGTCCGGCAGCGTGCGGTCCAGGATCACGAGATCGTAGCGACCCGCGGCGAGCCGCTCGGGCAGGTCGGCGCCCTCGTGCACCGCGTCGACCTCGTGACCTTCCATCCTCAGGGTGCCGGCGACGAGCTCGCGGATCTCCGAATCGTCCTCGTCAAGCAGGATGCGCGCGCCGCTCGTCGCGTATCTCCCGAGGAGCGATCGAAGGACGGGGGGCGACGGACCGTCCCATGCGGCGGCACCTCATGCGGCGGCACCGGACGGCGCGTCCGCCGACGTGTTCAGGGGCATCTCCAGCCGCACCGTCGCGCCGCCGTCCGGGTGATTGACGTCACCCCCGTGCTTGGCCACCTTCGTCGCGTCCGGCACGGTACCGAGAATGATCCGGTCCGATTGCTCGGCGCTCGTGTCCGTGTTCATGGGCGGAGTCCGCGAAGCCGCGCCGGGGCAGTCAGGAGTTCGTCCGGCATGTTCCCCGATCGCGGTGGCCAAGGGGAAGAACGGAGACCGCTGGAGGGGTACTGTCGCAGCGTGGTTCCGCAACGGTGCGTCGACCATGCAGGGTCCTCGACCGAAGGGGCGGGGTGTCAGTCTGGCAGATCGTGAGGCCGTGGAAGTCCCTGACGGTTCAGCCTTCGTCGGTACCTTCATCGAACGCGAATCCTGCCTGAACCTCCGCCGAAGGCAGCGGCCCGGATACGTGCGGCTCCGGAAGCCGAGCTTCGATGAGCAGGCCGCTCAACCGCTCGATCCGGGCGTGGCAGGCGAGTACATCGATGCGCCGAGCCTCGACGAGCTCGCCCATGGCACGTTCGTGCCGCCGGGTGCCGTGCCCGGCGGCCGTCTCGCTGCGCACCGCCCGTTGCTCGTTGCGTTCCGCAAGCGATTCCGCGGCGGCGAGCCGCTCCTCGCTGCGAGCCAGCCGGATACCGAGTTCGTTGGCGCGCAGGGCCTGCTCGTCCACGGATGCACCCAACGCCCGGGTCTCGTCCGCCCGTTGCGTGCGCTCCTGCTCGACGAGCGCCTGCAGCGCATCGATCCGTTCCTGCTGCCCGGTCTGCCGTCGGTCCGCGATGGCCTGCTCGGCCCGCGCACGCGTCCGGGTCAGGTCGAGCTCGTGCTCGAGCGTATCGCGCTCCTCGCGCCGCCTGTTCGCCGCCTCGTCAGCGGTCCTTGTCGCGGCCCGCATCTCGTCGAGCTGCCCCTCCAGTCGCTCGACCCGTGCGTTCGATCGTTTCAGCTGATCTTCCAGCGAGCCGATCACCGCTCGGGCCGCGCCGAGTTCGTGGCTCGCGAGTGCCGCCTTCGCCACCGCCTCCTCGGCCTCGACCCGCATCGCGGTCACCTTGGCGGTGGCCGATGCGTTGATCGCCTCGACCTGCGCGTCGGCGGCGGCCGTGACGTCCTGCCACAACTCGCCGGCACCGGCGACCAGACCCCGGACCAGCGCATCCGGCAGCAGCGTGTCCGGGCCGTTCGCCCGATCGATCTGCAGCGCGCGCAAGTGTCCCGCGATGGTCGTGAGGCTGCCGGTGTCGCCGAGCTTCTCGCGCACCGAGCGCACCGAGGGCACGAGGCCGGCGGTGATCAGCGCATCGTGCGCCTCCTCGACAGCCTCCCGGGACACCCCTCGTCTACCCATGCTCGATCATGTCGCTGTTCGTTTTCATTACATATCATAACGTACCGGTTTGCGATCGATGAAACGAACCGGATGACATGTCCTGGATAGATCCCGATAATCGGCATTCTCGATAGCTAGATGATGGTTCGAGGCGGGGTGCCGGAAGGAGGGACCCGTTACGCCTCGCGAAACCGCTCAAGCTCCGGTTTCCTCCTGTGCGGACCCGCGACACGCGACGATGACCATCGAGATCACGCTACCGATGGAGCTGGTTCTGCACCGTGTCCCACAGCACGATCGCCGTGGTGACAAGGTTCAGACCGCTCGCCCGGTAGCGCTGTTGCTCGAAGCTCCGGTCCCGGATTTCGCCGAGCTGGTTTGAGAGGACAAGCTTGGGGTACCAAGGTGGTCGAATCCGGCAGCTGCCCCAGGCCGCGCGCAACGATGGCCCTTGGACAGCTCAGACGCCCAGCAAAGGGGGATCCCGTCACAACGCCATCAAGTGCTGTAATCTGACAAGTGTCGCTTGACGAATCGAAAGAGGTGCGGTGGCGATCGGCAGCGTTCGACACAAGGCGCTCAAGCGCTGGTGCGACAAGGGCGACGAGAGCAAGCTGCCGGCTGATCTTGCCGAGAAGATCAAGCGCATCCTGACCTCGCTCGATGCCGCCACCGCACCCGAGGATCTGGACCTGCCCGGCTACTCGCTGCACGAGCTGCGCGGGGACCGGGCCGGGCAGTACGCCATCCGTGTCAACGGCAACTGACGGACCGTCTTTCGCTTCGAGGGCGATCAGCCCGAGGAGGTCGACCTGGTGGACTACCACTGAGCACGAGGAACGCAGCCATGCCACTTCACAGCCCGGTCCACCCGGGCACCATCGTTCGCAAGGACTGCATCGAGCCGAGCGGCCTCACCGTCGGCGAGGCGGCCGAAAAGCTCGGCATCACCCGTCAGGCGCTGAGCAACCTCGTCAACGAGAAGTCCGCGCTGACCCCGCAGATGTCACTCCGGCTGGAGCGCCAGGGCTGGGGCCGTGCCGAGATGTGGGTCCGCCTGCAGGGCAGCTACGACCTGGCGCGCGTACGGGCCATCCGCCCCGACGCCGAGTCCGGCGACGAACGCCCATCGGCCGCTACTGGCTGATGAGTGAACACTTGATTAGCGAACTGTTCACCACCGAAGGCCTGCGCAAGTACCTCGACGACGCCGAGCACGACCGGTTTCTCGCCGCGGCGGCCGCGCTCGAACGCGGCGAGGTCCGCACCCTGTGCACAACCCTCGCCTACACTGGCTGCCGGATCTCCGAGGCGCTGCAGCTGACCGCCGATCGGGTCGACCTGTCCAGCCAGGTCATCACCTTCCGCTCGCTCAAGAAGCGCGGCAAGACCCTCTACCGCTCGGTGCCGGTGCCCGAGAGCCACCTCGACACGCTCGATCTCGTTCATGGGCTCAGGAAGGCCCAGAGAGCCAGGGGTAGGGGCCGGGGCATCCCTCTGTGGAGCTGGGGCCGCACGCAAGCCACCAAGCACGTCTGGGCGGTCATGGCCGCCGCAGCGATCACCGGCCCACAGGCGAGCCCCAAGGGGCTGCGCCACGGGTTCGGGGTGCGGCTGGCGATGAAGACCCGCAACCCGCGCCTCGTGCAGCGAATGCTCGGTCACGCCAGTCTCGAGACCACGGCGATCTACATGGACGTCGTGGGGCGGGAGGCGCGGGACGAGATGGCGCTGACCTGGTGAGGACGCGTCACGTTCTGCGGAACGCTCGTTTAGCGAAATGTAGACCCTCTGGATGGCGAGCTTGACCCCGGGGAGTCGGACGTCGTCCTTCGTCCAGGCTCAGAGCCTTTCCGCGTTCCCCGGCACGATGCTTCTCACGGTACCCAGCAGCCGTCCGCTACCCGCCTCCAGCAGCACCATCGTGCCGCCCCGACGCACCAGCTCCGAGCAGCTGTCCTTCGGGCTGTAGCTCCACACGATGCACGACGCGTCCCCCTTGATGGACCACGTGCCGTCGAGCAGGGCCGACGAGGGCAATCGCGCCATGGCCCGGCCATCGGTGCCGTACCACAGCACGATCTCGCCGCCGCCGTTCGGCTCGGTCAGGTAGACCGAATTGCCGGTCATCAGCGCATCGAGCTGCGCCGCGTTCATGCGCTCGTCGGGCACCGTCGCCGGCTCCGTTGCACCGAGCATCGATGTCATCAGAAGCGCTCCGAGAATCCCAGGCAAAGATGCGGCGAGACCGACACGCCGGCTCAAGGCTCGACGACGATCTTGCCGAACACGTCGGATGCCGCCTGTGCGCGCAACGCCTCGCGCGCGCCCTCGAGCCCGAAACGCTCGCCGACGATCGGCACGATGCCGTGCTCGTCGACGAACGCCGACAGCGCGGCGTACATCGCGCCGTTGCCGACCATGATCCCGCGCAGGGACTTGCCGAACAGCGCGAAGCCCGGTGCGGGACCGTCCATGTCCATGAGACCGACCATGGCGACCTCGCCAGCGTAGCCGAGAGCGGTCAGAGATTCGTTCACCGTCGCCATGCCGATGGTGTCGACGACCTTGTGCACCCCACCCGTCGCCTCGAGGATCGCTTGCCCCCAGCCGGGGGTAGCCACTCGGTCGATCACGGGGTCCGCGCCGAGCTGCGCGAGCTGCCGGCGGCCGTCGGCGCTGCCGGAGATCGCGCACACCGAGGCGCCGGCTGCCCGTGCAAGCTGCAGCGCGAACGTCGCGACGCTGCCGCTGCCCGTGACCAGGACGTGTTCCCCGGACTGCACCGGGTGCTCGCCGAACAGCCCGTTCCAGGCCGTCACGGCCGCGCACGGCAGGCACGCAGCCTCTGCGAGCGAAAGCGATACCGGTGCGCGCGCGATGCGCGTCGCGTCGGCCACGACGAACTCCGCAAGGGTGCCGTTCTCGTCGAGCGCGCCGAGGCCCATGCCCACATCGACGGGCGGAGCGCCGTCCTGCCAGCCCTTGAAGTGCAGGTTCACGACCTTGTCGCCGACGCTCCACGCCGTGACGCCTTCACCGACAGCGTCCACCGTGCCCGACATGTCCGAGCACGGCACGATGTTCGCGCCCGGCATCCGTCCGAAGGGTCCGGCGATGACCATCAGGTCGCGCGCGTTCAACGACACGGCCTCGACCTTCACGCGCACCTCGCCCGGACCGGGCTCGGGCAGCTCGACCTCCTCGAGCACGAGACCGTCGACATCTGTCACGTCGGCCTTCAGCATCCATCGTTTCATGCGGCTTTCCTCGTGTCGGGTGATGTGCTGGCCAGCGCGCTCAGCGCTCGTTCCAGCCGGTGACGGCGTGCCCACCGAAGACCATGCGACGTACCGACGCGGACGCCAGCGTGTCCGTGAAGCCCGGCGCGTTCGCGCTCGCCTCGTCGAGCGCCGCCGTCTGCGCCTGCGTGAGCGCGACGTCGAGGGCCGCCAGGTTGTCCTCGAGCTGCGAGACCTTGCTCGCACCGACGAGCGTCGAGCCGACACCGGGTCGCACGGCAAGCCAGGCGAGGGCGACCTGTGCGCACGGACGTTCCCGCTCGGCCGCGACGCGCTTCAGCACCTCGAGAGCCGCCCAGTTGCGGTCGGTGAACTTCGAGTCACCGAACGGGTTCGCGCCGCTGAGCCTGCCGGTGTCGGCGGTGTCGTCACGCGCGTACTTGCCGGTCAGGAAGCCGCCTGCGAGCGGGCTCCAGGGCACCACGGCCAAGCCGGCATCGAGCGCGGCCGGCACGTGCTCGCGCTCGACGTCGCGTGCGACGAGCGAGTACTCGACCTGCACCGCGATCGGTCCTGGCACGCCGCGCTCGGCGGCGATGGTCGCCGCCTTGGTCGCCACCCAGGCCGGCATGTCGGAGAGCCCGTAGTAGCGGATCTTGCCGGTCCGCACGAGGTCTCCGAGCGTCTGCACGATCTCCTCGACCGGGGTGACGCCGTCCCACACGTGCATCCAATACAGGTCGATCCAGTCGGTGCCGAGGCGCCTCAGCGAGCCCTCGAGTGCACGGTGGACGTTCTTCGCACCGCAGCCGCCTGCATTCGGGTTCGCGGAAGAGTTGAAGCCGAACTTGGTCGCGAGGACCATCTCGTGTCTCGAGCCGGAATCGCCGATGAAGCGACCGAGCATCGACTCGCTCTCCCCGCCGGCGTAGACGTCGGCGGTGTCCAGGAAGTTGCCACCGGCCTCGCGGTAGGCGTCGAACAGCGCGCGCGAGTTCGTCTCGTCCGCGCCCCAGCCGGGCGTGCCGAACGTCATCGTGCCCAAGCAAAGGGGACTGACGACGAGGCCGGAGCGGCCGAGGGTTCGAAGATCGGTCGGTGACATCGGCGGAGCAAATTTCGTAGCGATCGATATTTAATACTGACCCCCTTGCCCATGCGTGTCAACGAATTCAGTATCGATCGCTATGGATCCAAAGCCGGTAACTGCCCGTCGTCCGCCCGGACGCCCCCGATCGTTTGACCGCGACGCGGCGCTCGAGCGCGCGATGCTCGCGTTCTGGGCCCATGGCTACGAGACCACGTCGATCGCCGAGCTCACTCGCGCGATGGGCATCACCGCGCCGAGCCTCTACACGGCGTTCGGCGACAAGCGCACGCTCTTCTTCGAAGCGCTCGACCGCTACCTCGGCGGCGGCCCCGAGGCGGTCACCCGCGCGATCGACGCCGCACCCGGCGCTCGTGACGCCGCGCGCGACATGCTCGAGCACTCCGCGGTGCTGTTCACCGGACGCGAGACGCCGCGTGGCTGCCTGCTCGCAACTGCCACGGCGAGCTGCTCGGCAGCCTCCGCCGACGTGCAGGAGGCGCTGGCGAGCATTCGCCTGGAGATCGAGGCGCGCCTGCGCACGCGCATCGAGCAGGACGTCGTGGCCGGAGTGCTGCCGCAGAAGACCGATGCCGTCGCGCTGGCGGGACTGACCGCTGCGACCGTGCAGGGACTGTCGAGCCTTGCGCGCGATGGCGCATCACGCGCGAAGCTGTTGGGGGTCGTCAGTGCGGCGATGTCGACTTGGCCGTGAGTACCTCAAGCCCTGGGTATCGGCCGGTCGTACCCTCGTTCGGCGAGCTTCGGCGACCTATCCCCCTGTCACATTCAGCTAAACGACCGTTTAGCTGAATGTGACAGCCACCGGCAGGGCGGTCCGAAACCCCTGAGTTTCGGACACCCGTCGAAGCGGTCGGCTCAGCCGAATACTTTGCCCCAGAATCGGCGCCGCGGCGCCGATTCTGGAGCGGGTAACAGTGCGACGACGCGCTCGGTAAGCGAGGCGATCTGTCGATCGCGCTCGGCGAGCTTGCGCTCCTTGTCTGCCACTTGAGCGCGCTCGGCGTCCACGAGCTCGCGCAGCCAGGTGCGCTCACGCTCGACCGCCTCAAGCTGGGCCATTAACGCGGCCGTCAGCTGAGCGTCAACCGATGCCAACGGTGGCATCAGCGCGTCAGCAGGACGTTCAGTGACGTCAACCGGGGCGTCAATAACCGTGTCAGTGACGTCAGCGTGTGACGCCGCTGGTGACTCCGCCTGGCCCTTGAGCGGCCCGAACACGCGCAGCAGCTCGCTGGTGTCGACCCCATCGTCCGAACGCGACAGGGTGCCCTCGTTGAGTCGGTTGTAGAGCGTGCCGCGCGAGACACCGGCGAGCGCCGCCGCTTCGGTGATGGTCACGATCGCCATGAGTGAGCCCTCCGTCTGTGGTGAAGCGGCCGAGCAGCCGGACAAGCTCAGCGGGATGGGGGTTCGATTCCCCCCGTCAAACCCTGGTTGGGGCTGTGCAATTGGTGCGTCAACTCGGTGTGCACTGACGTCAAGCGTAGGCGTCAGAAGGCGTTCTGCACGCGTTAGGGGCGTCAGTAGCTGTACAGCGCAGTCAAGCACTTGATTTGACAAGAAACGCCTGTCCTGTCTATCAGTGCACGTAAGTGATGTTATGTCACCTGGCGGACCCATAGCCGTCCGCATGTCACCTCGATCGCGCCACGGGCGTGCGCGATGACAATCGAGGCCACGGAGCGCACAACGACCTGCTCGCGTACGTCCCGGCAGAGGTCACCATCCGATAGTTCGAGAGGGGTTGCCCTGCCGGGGGCGTGACTGTCTTCAAGCGACGAAAAACCGTCTCTGAGGGCACTATTATCTGATGTGGGGCAATTGCCGGAAAGAGGGCATTCTGTACCCCAAGCGGTAGACGGGTAGCAAAATCAGCTTCTTGCGTCAGCTTCCAGCACGACGCTGAGGATGGCGAACGTGCGCGAAGCCGAGACTGCCTTCGACCGCAGTCGATTCTGTGAATCTTGCTTCAACTTGCTGTTTCTGCGATCAACGCGTCGCTCATCGTGAGCGTGCGCGGTTCGCGTCGACGAGACGAGGACAAGCTCGGGGTACAAGCATGGCCGAATCCGGCAGTTGTCCCCGGATTGACCCGGGATGAGGAACGCGTTGTCGCGAGCTGTACGGACAGCGCGTCACCGGCGCCGACTGTGTGGGTCGTCCTGCGCGAGGCTGCCGAGCGATCACGCGGCCGCGCGCCGAGGGCGCCGGATCGGTCGATGCCGATTCGGTCGGCGAGGACGAGGTACGTCAGCTTCGATCCGACCGCGCATTTAATGCCTCGGCCACGAACGACACGAAGGCTTCCAACCGGTGCGATTCGGCCAGCGGGTTCAGATAGACGGCGGTGATCGACAGCGGCGGTTCGTCCAGTTGGCCGGGAAGCAACTCGACGAGGCGACCGGCGTCGATGTCGTCATCGACCATGAAGTCGGAGAAGCGCGCCACGCCCAGCCCGTGCAGGACGAGGGGGCGAACCGC
>Ga0209831_1001766_pt1 | contig 19397 bp, 20 predicted proteins | sample Maine_Asex4_meta_FD_187451 | JGI IMG/M metagenome (GOLD analysis project Ga0209831, IMG submission 187451) | Marine algal microbial communities from Maine, USA - Maine_Asex4_metaG (SPAdes) (version 2) | ecosystem: Host-associated > Algae > Red algae > Unclassified | place: Maine, USA | collected...
TTGAATCTGGTTATTCACAAGAAATCGACTCCTCGATCTGGAAAAGCATGGTGGGCTACAGCTGTATCTGATGGGGGGCTACCGAGGGCGCTTAGGGCGCTGGGGGCGCTGGTAGGCGCTGTTAAGGCGCTCATAGGGCGCTAATACGCACAGCGCCCCCAAAATAGGGGCTCACATAACAACCCTACTTCCGATGCAGTACTGTGCAGCTTCGCTTTCTTTCGTACTGACAGTCATTCGTGGCCCCGACGCTCAGAGCGCCGTCTGTGGGCGTGCCACGTATACAAGGGCAGTCTTCACAGGTTGGCGGCAAGATTCCTTTGGACGTCTGATAGCCGATTGTCAGGGCTCCCTTCGGCTGGGACAGCAGCAGTTCATAGCTGCTCTGGATCAGCAGCCTGCTCGTTGTCGGAGGTCGTCGAGTGTTGACCGGCACTTGACAGTGTCATGTCTATACTTAGCTGAGCAGAAATTACAGTTTGCGCCCCAAAAGCGCCCCTTCCCATATGGGGCGCGTGGCGCTTACGCACCGAAATCGCACTGTTAAGCGCGCCCTGAAAGCGCCCTTAAGCGCGCCCCGAGATGCGTTTAGCAACCTTAGACCACAGCAGCTGTCTGGAGGAGCCACAGCTACGGCGAACAAAAGGGCAGCTCTGCGGCAACGGGCGGAAGTAGCTACGTAGCGGCTACGCCCGTAGCTGCAGAGCTATGCATGTAGCGGCGGCGGTGGCTCTTGAGACTGCTGCTGCGGGGTTTGACGATCCGGTAGGTTCCGCTGCCCTATGGGAACAGATGCACGATAAAACCCGGATCACCGGCGCAATCATAGACCCATTCGGCCGCGATCGGAACCCGGATAAAACCCGGATCGATGGCACTTTGATTGGCTCACAATCGCTCTCACGGACAGCCGAGGGCTGAATGGTGACCTGCTGGGATCTAGGCCATTACAGCAGTACCCAGCTCATAGCTGCGTGCTTTTGCGTGTTACTGTAGTGGCGTGCTAGCTAGCTTTGCTATTTTTTCTTGCAGCATGCTTTCTATTCTTCTACCGACCTACCCCTCACCCCTCAAGCCGTGAGAAATAGTCCCGCTGCATCTGCACGAGCTGCTCCTCCGCCGTCCCTCGTGAGGGGAGGGCGCCGCCACCCCCCGTCCCGGCGCCGTCCCCGGCACCCACTGCTGCGGCCGCTTGCACGGCACCCGCCGCGGGTGCGACCCCCCCCTGCCGCTTCCGAGGACGACGATTGTCCAGCGCGCGCGACAGGAGAGCACATTCCCCCGAGCCCGACTCACACACCGACAGGCGTGGCTCCCGCTCCTCTATAAACTCAACGGCGCTCCGCAGCTTCGCCTCGTCATGGTCACAAAATGGCTCGACCCCGCCCAGGATGTGCTTGATAGCGAATGCAACGGCCTTCTTAATGTGTTGTTGGTCGCCCTTGTCGAGCCCGAGGCCACCTCCGTCTTCGGCAAACACGTTAGTCTTGGCTATGACCCCCTTGGGGGGGGCCACCGACCGATCACCTTCCATGAAGAGGCCGCCCCGCTCATTTGTGCAGCGACTGACGCTGGGTCCACCACGGCGCCCCGTGGAACGGCGCCGACGACGGGGGTGGGGCGAGGGGGAGGGTGCAGAGGGGTGACTAGTAGATCGGGGGGGGGATGGGGGCTCCGGCGATCCGGTCGTCGACGGCGGCGGGGGGGGGAAGGGAAGGGGGGTGTCTCGACCACTGGTAGGGGTACCCCCGGCAGGGCCCCCAAGAGAAGCTGCCACCTGTGCCGCGGCGGCCATGCAAGCCATGTCTGCGCAGCCGGATAGTGGGTAAAACGGCTCAAAGGCGATCCGAAAGAAGGTCAGGTACTGCACAAAAAGATACAGCACGGAGGACAAAATGGGAAAGGAACAGCCTCCGTGCCACACACAGCCAAAAGCACACACATCATAACGCGTCAATCCAAACATACCAATGTGCCTACTTCTCCCTGTAGCTGGATCTGAACGCGGTAGTCAACGTGGGGGCATGGCAGGTGGTGGGGGGGGGAGGGAGCGGGGAGACTTGATCATCGACGCAGCTCCCACACGTGTAGCAACATACTGCCAGACAGGCGAAGACGGCATGACACCGGCGACGGCGTGATGCCAGGGACAGCAACGGCGTGGCACCGGCGACGGCCAGCGTCTTGACACCAACAAAAGTGGAAAGGAGGAGTTAACAAAATACAATTATTCTTGCACAAGTGGATCAAAGTCGAAATCAATTGCACACCTCACTGCTGCGGCTTCTCAACTCCGGCTCTTCGCGCCCCATCACGGCCAACAATGCACGGACACATTCCTGCCAGCTCCCTCGTGCTTGACCCTTCCCGTCGCTAAATGTGAGTATGAAAAATACAGTGACATGGAAGGAGAGCAATACTCGACAGAGGCGAGAAGAACAAACAGTGTTTACTCGGCACTAAATACTGCCCGAGAATACGTCACAACGAGCCTCGCTCTCACAAACAGAGTCCCCACGACAGCGTCAATCACCATCGCATTAACGTAGCGCATTCGACCCCCCAGACTCGTAAAACACTCCCTGTCGCACCGCTTCTGAGGGAGCCCTGGCAGGCCGTCCCGGTTTGCCGAGGACTGGACGCACTCAGCAAATGCAAACTCCGTAGGCCTGCCATCGATCAGGACGACCGCGAAGTGGTGCACGGCCCCGTCAACGTTGACCGCAGCGCGTACCTCTCCTCGGCCCCGCCTCCCCGCCTGTCGCACGTGCGAGGGCACGCGCACCAGGTGGCCTCGCCGGCGCTCGCCTGGCTCCTCCGATGACGACACGGTCCCAGCAATTTGGCCATTTGCGAGCCGCATGCGGAAGTACTTCTTGGTAAATATCGTTTGTGGCACATGGCATGCGAACTCCAGCGCCAGGACTGCTTGCATGCTTGACAGCTTCTGGCCAATCAGAGCAGCCGCAGCTCGGGATGGAGGGAGATGATCCACTTTGGGCTCCTTTGAAAGCCAAAACGTGCCGGTGGGATCTTGAATTTCGCGCTGCACAGGCTTGACCGTTGCATCCGACCACGCGTCCGGCACCTGCGCCTCGGCGAAGCTTGTGACCAACTCTGCGGAATACTTGGCCGAAACCGCAGTCGTCAGTGCCGCGTACGGAAAACGCCGTGACCGAAGGAGTCGAGACAGAGTGCCCAGGCGGCGCTCCGCCGGAAACTGCCAAAACGACCAGGCAGGGCCACACGATCAAAGGTTGGTAGTGACATCGAGCAGGGCTACTACCGTTGGTCGGCATACCCGAAGCCGCTCCTCCTTCCCGGCGTAGGCATACGTGTAAAAGGCGTGGCAAAAGCGCTTGATAAGCTTTTCCGCCTGGCGTAGTTCGGCTTTCGTGATGAAAACTGGCTTGAATATAAGTCGGCCGGCCTAACACAGGTGCATGAACATCTTGAAAACTTCCTCAGGAATTCGATCTGCCAGGACGACTTCGCCGGTGCTCAGGAGGAAGTACAGCCAATCGACCGCTTGGTATGAGCCCGAATGCTTGGTGATATCACGCAAAGAGCGTGCTTTGCTGAGGGGCACGGTCTTGCGGCCCGCCTTGATCTCTCGGCCGATCGCCTCACGTGTGACCTTAGGAATCACCCAGGGCTGTTCATCCCCGAGCTTGTCATTCTCTTCTGCAAACAACTCGCACAGCCGCGGGACGACATTGCACAAAAATAGGTGCATCGGGTCATCTTGAGCTGCAAGCGTAGCTTGTTGGTGCCGTCCGAGCACAACTGGGTCGTAGCAACCGTCTCTGTTAGAGTTTGATCCGGGAATTGGTCATTCAAGACCCGAACGTGCGCTTGCACGAGGTCCGAAAGATCCGTTAAGAAGATATCCTTAACGTCGTGGATGTTGAAGAAGCCGTTCAGAAGATGGCATTGCGTCTCCACGCGGTGACCAAAGGCCGTGGGCGCCTCGTTGTCTTGTTGCTTCATCGTAATGATGTCTTGGTAGGCGTGAGCCATAGTTGCGTGCGTCGCGTACTTCGAGAGGAGCCAGTTGACGGCATCTCCGTATATACGGATGGCATAACGCTTAAGTCCGAGAGTGCTGTTCAGCGCGCCGGAAAAGGCCATCTTGGCGTTTCCGGCTAGTCGGAAGACCATGAGCGGAAGGGCTTGACCGTGAGTCAGCCCAGCCGCGCCGCACGCGCGGCGGAAGGTTGTCAAGAACTTGGAGATGCCCAAGGGCAGGGCTCTCCTGAACGGCTGTTACCCGCGGAACGCTCCGTCTAAACGTTTGTTGAGACGGTGCGACCGTTGTGCCTCCTTAGGTGTGTACTTCAGTTGACGACGGATGAGGAAGTACGTCCTGTAGTCCAGGAGGGTTTTGAAGCGGCTATTAGCCGGGCGGATCACTTTGATCCTGTCGGCTTTCTCAAGTCGCTCCTTCCGTTTGGTGGCGGTCGCTGAGCGCTTGCGCGCTGTTGCGTCCGACTCGCTTGAGCTGTCGCTCGGCGAAGACCCACTTGGGGGCGACGGCGGGCCTGGCGGCCCGTCGCCATCGTCCGAAGAGGACGTGTCCGTCGCGTTAGGGTTGTCGTTGTCCGACGACGTCGGGTTCGACCAAGAGGCAGAATGATCCGAAGATGAGGAAGGCACGGCGTTAGCCGGATCGTCCTTGCGGACGGACTTGCCTCTTGTCACCTTACTTGTTTTCTTGAAGATCTTGGTCTTGTCGCCCGACTGACAGCGAGACTTAGCCACCCGGCGTTTCTCCTCGTGGGAGACCTTGCGCAGGGCCTCGACGTCGTCGACCAACGTGTCGTTGGCTTGCGCCAGAGACTCGTTTGTCTGTTCTTGGGCCGTCAGGCGTCGTTGAAGTGATTCAACGGCCGCCTTCAGGCTCTCCACAACCTGCATCTGCCCGGAGGCGACTTGGTCCGCAGGGATGGAAGGAGTAGGAGCACCGTCCGTTGGGGCGTTGGAGGCGGCTGGAGTGCCTTGTACCCCGCCCGGCGGCCGGTAGCCAGCTGGCAGCTTGCCGCCTCTGGCTCGCCGATTGCCGCCGGCTCCACCGGAAGACATACTGGGAACTGAACAAAGTGTTCGGACTTGGCAGAGGCCCCGCGCACCAACTTCGAAGATCACAACCGTGATGCCCCCGGCACCACGCCCACAAGTCGATGGCTAACGCCCCGCGCGCCAAACGACCGTATCGACACCGTCACAATGCCACGAGGCAACGAGAAAGTTCTCGGGAACACCGCGCCGCGAGGCACGATAAAGGCGATGGTATCCTCTGCTGCTCCACCAATTGTGGTAATATATAATACCGTTGGTTCAAGTACCAGTGTATTGAGACCGACCGTAGCCAAGCAATAAAGCGAGTTCTATCGCCGTCGTGGCGAGGAAGAAGGACCTTTTGTTGAAGGGCATCCAATGGGGAGCCGGGTGGGGCCCACGACGGCGATCCCGGACCCATGGTGCTTTAGTACAAACGAGGGCACTGGTCGATCGACCGTCCGATCACAAGCGATCGAAATGAGTGCCGGCAGACAGATAAGATAGGCAAGCAAACAAACAAAGAAGATGAACAATGCGGAAGTACCCGCCCGAAGGGCATGCCACAGGCCAATTCGCACAGTACGTGGGCTTTGGCCGGTCAAGGGGGCTACCGGTGGCATTTTGTCAATTGGCGGGCGAAGATATGCTACAATATCCCTCGAAGCCCCCCGTCCAATCATGCTTTGGCATGGACAAGGGGGGCTCGACAAGCACGGTGAAGGCCTTTCTAGGAACAGTCAACCAGCGCCACCCTGCCAGCGTTGGCGACTCAATTGTGCTGGGGGTGTTCCACAGCCAGACAGATGACTAAACAGCACTGGAGGCAATCTTTGCTGTATCCTTAGCTGATAATGAGGAGCTGCTCGTAATGAGGAGCTGCTCGTCAATGGCTTCCAAGTCCGGGGCGAGGCTTGCACCGCATAGTGACGGGAGACTATAAATAGATGACCGTTTTTGCGGGCCACTCGGGGGGTTGTGGTGAAACGTCCTGTTTGTGATACACAGCAGTGGCACGACCAACTGCCAAAAGTGCCGCGATGGTCAATCATTTAGGATGCATCACAGACGCCAGCCGCTGCGCGGGTCAGCCACGCGACGTCGCACACGCGTTGCGCATGTGCGCTAGATACGCGGCAGGCCCTTATTGGTCGCTCGCACGTCCTAGGGCCTTGCGACGTCACCTGCCATTCGATTGGCGCCCTATCATGGTGATTGCAGCCATGAATATTACTCTCAGGCCTCTCCATCTGACGCTGGGTATCACAATAGCCCTACTGGAGCTTGCCATGGAAGCCATTAAGTTCTCTCTGGGGGGAACCGGTGCACTGGCCTTCTACACTTCCATGGGTGCGATTTTGTGACACAAAGCCGGCGTGTCCCCCGGCCCCTAACTCGGTGGGCCGTTTGAAGAGCATCCGTGCCATCTTATTTGTCGCAATCTGGGGCTTGTGGCTGATTTGATGGACGGCACCGCCCCGGGACCCGACGCGGTGGCATGGCGGCACGCATGCGGGCCGCTGCCCATTCTCAATCGCGCTGACACAGTTGGTGATGATGAGATTGCCCAGTTTGGGACCGACGCTGCCGCTTTCGTGGATGGGTGGAAGGCCGGGTTTGAATGGTTCAGAGATGCACGTCCTGTGCTGTCACGCGGCCGCGTTTTTCCGAAGGTTTCGGAGTTTGGCCAGTACAGTTCACCGAGTTGCAGTCGAGCGTCGAAAACACCATGGCGTCCCCGAGGAAGTCAATAAAATCGTCCATACGTGGCAACGGGTACACATGCCTCACCGTTACCTCGTCAAGTCGGCGGTACTCCACGCAGAACCGCATCGTCCCGTCGGGTTTCGGGACCAGAACGACCGGGAAGGCCCACTCGGCACTCGAGGGCTCGATTACCCCGAGGTCCCGTTGGCGTTGCACCTCCTCGGCGATGATGTCCCTCGAGGCGTGGCTCGCCCGATAGGGTTGGGCCCGTCGTGGCCGTGCCCCGGGGGTCACCTCGATCCGGTGCGGGGTGACGTCGACCATGCCGAGTTGTCCCGCCCATAGCGCCTTGTATTCCTCGAGGATGTCGTCCACGGCACCGCGGAGCGTACCGGGGACACCTTCCCAGTGGACCTCCGGCTTGAAACACATCTTGTCCGGCGGGTGGGGCGGAGGTTGTCTCTCGTCGATCCCCTCTTCGGCTTGCCGCCATGCCTTGACCTCCTCGTCAGTCTTGTCACGGGAATCCGCCCCCATCGTTAGGACCGCCCCCGTTTCCTCCTCCTCCTCGACGACGTGTAGCGGTACATTGTAGGCCGTCGCGGCTCCGATGACATACCCCTTTGTTAGTTGCACCGGCACGTCCCCGATGTTTGTCAGGTAGAGGGACCGCGGGGGGGTGGGGGAGAACTCCGCGACGGCGTTGTGCAACAGGACCTTCCGTCGGCTCATTTTGACGGGGCGTTCCCGTACCAGGTGAACCCCCTTGAAGTCGCAGCACACTTGGATCGCCTGGATGCACCGCGGGCCCACGGTTACCTCTTGCCAAATCCGGATAGCCCCAGCTTGGGTCTTCGGCTTGTTTCCTCGGCGTGGGGGCGCGGGCCGTGTGTTCCCCGTCCAGCTCCGCATCGCCACCGTGGACGTGCCGTCGTCCCACTTGATCGTCTGGTCTTGGGGGAGATGGTGTCCACGTAGTTGCGCTGAAAGTCCCACACGAGGATGAGCGGTACCGACAGTGCCTTGACCACGAGGAACTCATACTCCATAACGCCCCCCCCGACGTAGATCGTCAGCGACACCTCCGCATTCACCTTGAGCAGCTGCCCCGAGGCGTTACTCACTTGGGTCCGGGACGGCGCCCGCGATGCATACTCGGTCCGCCCTTCGGGCAACATATCCTCGCGGATCACACTTGGCCCGGCGCCAGTGCCGACCACCGCCCTCGTGGCGACGGGGGTCTGCCACGGCGCCAACTGGTACGACGCGCTAATCTCGAAATTCTCTTTCCGTAGTAGCAACAGCGTCCCCTTGAACCGCGGGCGGTATCACCCACGACGGCAGGGTCAGCGGGCCGGGACAGGCCACGTCGCGGTTACCCCCGGGGAGACAAACGTGACGTGGCGGGGGGCGACCGGGGAGTTGGGGCGGACAGGGGGGATGAAGGGGGATGGAGATGCCACCCCCCCTAGGCGTTTGCCGCCCCGCAGCGCCCCTTGGCAGGGGTTGCCACGGGCGGGGCGTCCCCCCCTTCCGTCCTCGTTGACTCCACGCCGCCCAACAGGACGTCCCATACCAGGGCCACGACGGAGGTGCGATCAGCGACGGCGCCCGCCCCCGCGTTTCTCTGTCGAAGGAAGGTGCTCCGCGCGGCTTTCACGAGGTCCCGCTGTTTGTCCGTCAGAATCTTACAATAAGGGACCCGGTGTCCGCGCGTCCAACACATATAGCACAGCGGGGGACCCGTCGGGGCCTCCCGCCGAGCGTAGGGCGCTCCTCCGGCCGTGCGGAACCCCGGGGTACCCGACGGCAGCACCGCGACCGTGTCGTACGTCGCCGTGTCATCCTCCTCCCACGGGGAGTGGAGTTGATTGACCGAGAGGCCTCGGGGCCTCGTCGACGTCTGTCCCTCCCGCGATGATCCCCCGGATGACACCCGGCTGGCCAACACCATGACGTCCTTGGTTGCCCGATACTTCCCCGCCACGTACGTCGATAACTGCTGGTAGCTTCGTTGCGCCGAGTTGTACACGAAAGCATCCGTCTGTAGATACTCCGGTAGGCCTTGGATCAGCTGCTGTTTCATCGTCCCCTCGGAGTGGATGTTGCCGCAAAGCTCAGCGAGGCTCCGTAGACGTGCCGCGAAGGCGTTCACCCCCTCGTTGTCCACGACCGCCGCCCGTATAAACTTGTCCTGCGCCAGCCCCAAAGCGTGCGGCTCCGCGTAGGTCGACAACAACCAATTGACCGCCGCGGGAAAGGATCCAAGCGAGCCCCTTCCGCACGCGATACCCGACCCCGGTAGGTTTTGTGTGAATTGTGTCTCAGCGTCGCCCGCGAGGAAGTTGGAAATTAGGTACAAACCCATCCCCTCGGACACGTCGTTGTCACCGCAGGCCTTGACGAGCTTTCGGAGCCACGAGAAGACCTTGAGAGGTTCCTTCCCGTTCAACATCGGGGTACGCCCGAAGGAGAACTTCATATGCTTGGCCGTGCGTCCCATCTTGCGAGCCTGCGGCGCCCCGTAGTTCGAGTGACGGTTCCGTAGGCGGTACGATCGGTAGTCCAGGACGCCCGCGAAGCGATCATCCGGGCACTCTAGGACCGCCAACTTGCTGGACCCCACCTTGCGCCCCACGTGGTCGTAGTCGTTGTCGGTTGTCGCCGGCGACGGCGAGGAAGATGAAGACGACGATGACGACGAGGGACTACGGTGACGCCGTGACTTCCCTTTGCTGCGGCTCTTCCGCGTGTCCACTGGAGAATCTCGGCGGGGGGCGTCTTGAGCAGAGCCCGCGGGGCTCGCCGCGATGACCCGAGAAGCGTCGGCCAATAAAGACTCGCGGAACGTCGACAGCGCCGTGTCCAGATCGGCCATCGCCAGAGGCGTCGCCGGATCACGATCTTGATCCACCAATCCCTTCCGTTCGTCGTGACGTCGAGGGAGAAAGGCATCGGCCCCCGGCGGGACCCACCGTACCATTTCGCCCACGAGGTCCGCCAATGGCCGAGGCGGTGTGAAGGGCATCCCCGATCCAGCAGCGGATCCTCCTCTTGCAGCGACCGCTGGGGTAACCGCGGATGTATCCGCCGGCGTACCGCTAGCGATCCCGTCCGACTTGAGGATGTCGGGCGGCGACGCCATCGTAGTGGCGGGCGGTAATCGACGACTGACCGACGCGAAGATCCACGTCGCCGTAAATCCACAAACCAACAGACGATCGGGGACGGGACGGCAGTCGATGAAGCGGATGTGACGCCGCCGCCGCTGTTTTGGGTAAGGCGCGGGCGGAGGGCGACTACGCGGAGCGGCAAGAGGCGCGGAGGCCGGGCGACGGCGAGGAGCGGCACGAGGCGCTCGACTTGACCGTCGCCCTCGCTGTCGCCGCCGACGCGGCCGACGCGGCCACCGACGGCGGCGGTGGGGCCTGCGGCGTCGGCGGCAGCGTGCTGTCCGAGTGCGGCTTGGTGCCACCCGGCGCTACGGGCGGCGGGGCGGTGTCGGTCCCCCCCCACCCCGGCGCAGGCCACATGCACTACGGCAGTGTGCTATTACCGCCGTCGTTGCTCCCGTCTACGCACCTCGAGCGCCTCTGCCGCTCGTCGATGAAGCTGAGCACCATCCTTGGCCGCGGCGGCGGCGGCGGCGGCGCATCGGGGGTGGTGACGCACCCTCTCTTCGGTGGCCAAGTTCGGGCCGGCCGGGGCGGGCGGCGGGCGTGGCAGCAGCGGCAGCACCGCCACCTCCGCCGCGACCACCAGCAGGTGCCAGCGCAGCGGGATCTCCGCGACTGCCACCTTGGCCGCGACCACCAGGAGGTGCAAGAACAGGAGGCCGTCCACGACCGCCGCCTTGGCCGCCACAACCATCAGGTGCAAGAACGGGGGGCCGTCCACGACCGCCGCCTTGGCCGCCACCACCATCAGGTGCTAGGGCGGGGGGCGCTGCACCACCAGCGCCTTGGCCACGACCACTATCAGATGCCAGCGCAGGGGCGGCGCCACGACCACCGCCTCCCCCACGGCCACTGGCAGGTGCTAGCACGTGGGCGGCGCCACGACCACCGCATTGGCCGCGACCACAAGAAGGCGCCAGCGCGGGGAAGTCTCCACGACAGCCGCCTCCGCCGCGACCAGCAGAAGGTGCCAGCGCCGGGGCGGCGCCACGACCGCCGCCTTGGTTGCTACTAGCAGCAGGTGCCAGCGCAGGGGCGGCGCCACGACCGCTGCCTTGGCCACGACCACCAGTAGGTGTCAGAGCGGGGGCGGCGGCTGGACTGCCGCCTTGGCCGCTACCATCAGGAGGTGCGAGCACGGGGGCCCGTCCACTACTGCTGACTTGGCCGCGACCGCCAGCAGGCTGCATCGCGGGGGCGGCGACACGAACACCGCCTCCGCCGCGACCACCAGAAGGTGCCAGCGCTGGGGGTCAGGCACGAGCCCCCAGGTGGCCACGGTCGCCAGCAGGCGCCAGCAAGGGGTGCCTGGCGTCTCTTCCGGCGCCGCCACTTCCACGGTCACCGGTGAGCCCTGCGCCTTTTTGAGGAGCCCCCAGTTGTCCAGAGGCGGCAGCTGTTGCCTCAGAACAAGCGCCAGCCGCGTGGTAAGCATCTCCGAGGCCTCGCGTTGCAGAGGCACCGGCAGCGGCACCCGCCACAACGGGAGCATCAGAAAGCACGATTCCACACCAACCATAAAGCGGCCGCCGGCGGGTAGACGTTGACGGGCACCCGCGGCTGCGTCGCCACCTGCAGCCGCAGCGCTGCCCGCGGCCGCAGCCCCACCTGGATCGTGACCGCAACCGCCTCCACCAGCCGCGCAGCCTCAGCCACCGCTACCTACGCCGCCACCGCCACTGCCACCGGCACCGGTACCGCCTCCGCCACCGGCGCTGGCACCTTCACCTGGGTCGGGACCACCTCCACCACCGCCAGAGGCGCTGGCACCGCGACTGGCACCAGCGCCGCTGCGGACACCACCCGCGCCGCCACCGTCACCGGCGTCGCCACCGCCATTACCACCCAAGCGACAGCCGTTCGCTTCGGCTGCGCTGCGGCCGCTGCGTCCAGCCTCCGCACTGCGGCCGCCCCCGGCGGCGGCGGCCGAGCCACGCCTGCCGTCACCACGGCCGGACGCGTTGTCATCGTCTGCTTGCGAGTCGGTTTCTTCGCGCCCGAGGCCGAGCCGCCGCCATCGCCGGCATCGGAGCCACGGCCAATTCGCGCCGGCATGCTCTTTCTGGTGCCTGCCCGCTTTCAGACTAGGACACGCGTACCGGAGGAGAATATCTCGAGCAGGAACAAAAAGAAGGGGTCTTTCAGATGCACCATGTAGCAAATGAGCGCGAAGCCGCCCGACACGCGCATGTGCGACCGATTGAAGACCTTGAGGGCGACGAGCGCGGGTTTGGCCTTGCGGCTCACCGCCACCTTCATATTCACCGACACGCCGATAACGGCAACCGGGGTGATGTGCGCGTAGACCACCTGACTGCACAGGCTCAGCTCCCGCTTGATGTATGCCGCCATGAGCTCGAAAAACTGCAGCAACTCCGCCACAAGCACGTGCCGCACCTGCCGCCCCTGTCGACCGGTGCCACGCAAGTTGTCCCGCACGCTGTCCACAAAGTCGTCTGTCAAGTCTACCTGCTTGCCTTGCTCGCGCGCCATCGTCTCGAGGCGCGTGCGGTGAGCGACAGCTGTAGCGGCGCGGGCATCTCGATGTAACCGAAACGAAACGGGGTCACGGTCGACAACTTGCTTGCCTTCGCCGCCGACGAGTTCTTGGACGAGGATGACAGGGGGTAGAGGGGGGAGCTTGTCGGCCGTGAGCTCCAACGTCGGGCGCTGCTCTCCATCCGCCGGCAGATTTGGTGATGCCGCCCGTCTGGCTGACGCCGGCGACGCCTCGGGGAGCGGTGACGACCCGAAATGGAGGGTGGAGAGGCTGGCAGTCGATGGTCCGCCTCCCGCGCCCCCCACTGACACAACAGCCGTGGAAGGAGATGCCGATAGAGCCCCCGCATTCCAAGCAGTTGTCGGCGATGCTCGAGGTAGTGCCCTCCCCCCGCCCCCACCCTCGCTCGGAGCGCCGCCGCCGCCACCTTCCGGGCCGTCGCAGCCGCCCGTGCGTGCCAGAGCGTCGGCCGCGGTCCCGTCTACCGTGACGGCCCGCCCCCCAATAGCACCTACAGCTCCAAACAGCTCGTGCATGGCCAGGGAGGCCCTTCCCTTGATGGTGCTCGACTGGCCGGAAAACGCGGAGGCATGTAGAAGCGCCACCTGGCCGTCAGACGTACGGGCACAGCAAACAAAAGAGCACCTGCCGGCACTTGCAACGTCCAGCTGAGGCATGACCACATCACGAAGGCGGGGACCACATCACGAAGGCTGGGGTTTCCACCTCACAGCATGCATGATTGTCTTGGCCTTGACACAGCCGATGAGCTGCTGTCGTATTTGTCGCATTTCGCGAAGAGGGGGGCTATCTCTGCATTCTAAGCGACTCTCTCGGTCCCTGGAGGACTTCCTGAGCTCTATTCCCGACCAATTTGACAATGAATGAGAGCAGTCTGACTACTTGTTTGAGCATTTCGTGTGCATCTCGAGCAAAATGGAATCTGACCGCGCGCGCAACGCGATCTGCCGCCTTGCACGCTCCCACGTGGTCGACGTCCCCTCGTCGTCGCGTTTGCGCGCGGGTTGCGACCTGGTCCGTGTCATGCTCCCGGCGTCTCATTCCCGCTGATGCGGCATCCCATCGGCATTCTGTACCTGTGTCGCACCGCCAACGTACGTGCAACACTGTTGATCCCGTGTGTGTCCCGTGGCGCGTGCGATTGTGTCGTGACTGCAGAATCCGGGCCGCCGCTGGCGGTAGGGCGCGCCACACCCCTTGCATGCACCTGTCTTATGGTTTCTTTGCTTCTTTACAACTTCAGCCGTCCACGCGCATTCTTCCGTTGTTGCTTTTCCATCTGGTCACAGTGTACTAACCCACCCCTTTGACTGTCTCCCATTGCTGTATGTTCTTTTTCGCCTGGTCCTCTGTATCTGCCCGTCTTTTTCTTTTTCGACTGCAGGGCGCCATGAGCACACCGCCTGCCAATCTCTTTATCCCAGTTAACCGGGGGCTACCGAATAGCTGCTCCATGCTGCTGGACTACTCGCCGAGCGGAACGGACGTAATGCTGTCGTCGCCAGGATCCAGTTTAATTGAGTTCTACGCCGCCGCTGCGGTAGCCTCGATTCCCCCCGCTACTGGCGGCGACGCCGCGCGTTTCGACGCTTCCCAGTACCAGGGTGAGGACGGTGGTGACGACGACGAGTTCAGCGTCGCCGACCAGCCGGATGCCAACAAGATGTTCTCCGGCGGTGTCGCGGGCAAAGGCGTACACCCGGATGGGACGGGCATCCGCACCCGCGTGAACTTCCGCCGTGGAGCGCTTCGCGTCGTCGCCGAGTGCCGGCCAATGCGCGGCACGGCCGTCATCCTCGACGACGCCGTGCTCTGCAACCCTGCCGAGAACCAACGGTTAGACTTTGCTTCCCTCCTCAACTCGTGGCGCAACGTCCCGGGGCGGGAGGAGCTGTGGGCACTGCCCTACTTCCTTGGCGTCGGCGCTCGCTTCTCTGTTTGGGGAAAGACTGAGCACGGCAAGAGGAGCAGCTGCTGCACGTGGGTGACCGTCGACGGCTTTGTACGGTGCACATGCGTCGGGAGCGACGTCTTCAACGCCGACGTCAGCGAGTCCCGCCCAAGCACCTGCGAGCATGTCGAGGTGCTGTCTGCTGGGATCTCCGAGACGGCGGACGCGCTGGCCCGCCCGGTCACCATCGTTCTCAAGTGGCTGTACGTCGTCATGAGTGACAATGCGGGGCTTTCCGTGGAGGCGTCTGAGCAGGTGGACGAGGAAACACCAGTGTGGAGGCTACACAAAGACATCGTCGCTGTGGTCTCCCCGCACCACGGCAAACTCGTCCCTGTGCCAGTCTACCTTCCATACAAGGGTGTCTCGTGCGGCTTCTGCCCGCTGACCAACCTGAGGGGCTGCTCCCACACGCGGATTGCGGAGCAGTATTGCGTAGGTGGCGGTCCGACGGACCCGCCCATGACCTCGAGCAACGGCGTGCGCTCGGCCGTGTCCTCCAGGCCCTTGTCACTTTTCAACTGCCCCAAGGCCGTAACCTTTGACCGCAGCATTGGCGAGATGGCGCGTAGTGGTCACGACTTTGTGCTGGAGGCGCCCAGCAAGTGCTCCTTGTGCGGCGCCAACCTGCCGTCTCGAGCGAACGTGCCCGACACATCGCTGCCAGGAATCATCCACTCCACCCTCGGGCCGTGCAACTTGGTTGCGGTGAGGCGCAACTGCAGGTCATGCGGGCACTGCTCGAGTCGGGACGGGCGAGAGAACATGCTCATCCTCCTATCGTGGACGTCAGCCTGTACCGTCGTGTGGGGACGGCGGTGCGCCGAGTCCGTCCGGGCGGGTACCCACATCTCTGACGTCATCTCCCAGTGCCAAAGCGATTGGGTTGGTCTCAAGAGCGCCGGGTTGCTGCCGGCTACCAGCCGGTGGCGCGGAGCGGACACATTGCGGGGGCTCATCCTCACCTTTATGCGGCTGTCCGTCGTTGACCCGGACCGAGGCCTCTATGACTGCTCGGTTTGTCGCATGCCGTGCGGGTGGTACCTCGTTGTTACGTCCGACGCCATTTGCTTGGGCTTTGATACCGACTCGCTTACGTTCTCATTTGACCATTTGTGCGAGCCCGCCTCACTGGTCAACATGAAGAGCCGGGAGGGGTGCATGGTCTTGGGGGAGCAGGCCCGACGCATGATGCGGCACGTGTTAGTGCCAGGCGACCCACCGGGCGTGACCGACCGGACGCTGCCATCCTCGGTGCTGGCGTTAACGTGCTTGGTTCCCGGCGCGCTCTCCTGCAAGGATGTGCCGACGGCCTCCGCTTCGGCTTCCAGCATCCGCGCGTTGCTCGGCATGGTGTGGAACATCGAGGCGGCTGCGATCCCGCTGGCCGATTCGCTTGTGCTCGCGTACGACGCGACAAAAGTGAAGCGCATCAAGGAGAAGGAGCGCAGTGCGACATGCGCCAAGCACTTGCGGGCTTACATTGTGCAGTGGCGCGCAGAGAATCCGGAGGCCACCGCGCTTGCCACGAAGGAGTGGCAGAAAGCGCAAGCTGACATGACGGCCGCGGCGCCAGGAGGTGACGGTGGTGGCGCCGGGCACGGAGCAGGGGGGGGCGGTCGTGGGCAACCCAACGTGTCGCGCGGCAAGACCGGCGGCCGTCAAGCCAAGACGGCCGCCAAAAGTGCGAAGTCTACAGTCAAGCCTGGGGAGGAACCCGAGCTGCACATCCCCAAGGCCTTGCTGCGGCCGCTGATGAGGTCGCTGGACGACAACGACGTCGACCATATTTGTCGGATGGCGCTCGCGTTTGCCCTCGATCCCGTTATCGCCGGCATCAAGGCACGCCACTTTGATGGTCTCTCGTCGATTGTTGCAGCGTCGCGGTAAGAAAACCCGCGGCTGCTTGTCCGTGGCATTGTGGCCGACGCCACCTGCCGCTCACGTGGGGCCCGCCCTCTGACACAAGCTGCCGACTGCCTCGTTCAGCTCCGCCACGTGATGGTCGCTCTTCAAGCAGCAGTGCTGCTGTTCGACGCCTCACCCGCCTTTGCAGTGGCGACTGCCGACGTGTTTGAGAATGCGGTGGCGTGCGCGCGTTCAATTTACGCCGACTTTGCCCCTGACGTCAAGGCCAAGCACGAGTACCTGACTAGGTATCTCGACGCCGACATGACCGAGGAGAGTTTGGTCGCTGCCTTCAAGAAGCGGTACCCCAAAGCCGCCGATAAGACCGACGCGACGGGCATCTTCACCCCGGGGCGGCCGCAGTGTCGTGCGGAGGCTTACGCCAAGGGCGACAAGACGTCTTTCGGGACGTGCGAGAAGGGGTACGTATCATCTGAGCGCTACTCCGACGGGGCGCTGACGCTGTGTTGTGCGTGCTCCCACCCCAAGATCTTGGGCTTTGTCGTGCTTGACCGCATGGAGAGTCCCCAAGTATTGATCAACGCCCTTCTCACGCGCTTCCCCAAACTACCCCGCTATCTTCTGTATGACTTTGCTTGTGGTGTGGTTCGTTGTGCGATGGTCAAGCTGCCGTGGATGCTGCGTGAGCTGTCGGTGGTGTCGGACAGATTCCATGTATGCAATCACACCCTTTCCCACTTCTACAACGCGAACTCTTACGGGGAGCTTGACTTTAAGAACACCCTCACGCATGAGCAATGCAATGCTGCGATCCGCAAGATGCAAGCCATCCTCCGTGGCGCTGGCCGGTACGGTTACCTCGCCCTACTGTACTACCAGACGAGCGTATTGAACTCGTTTGCCGAGTCGCGCACCGAGTACCAGCAGGCCGGGCTCGCCGCGGGGGACGCCCTTGACGCTGCCGCCGCTCGAGAAGGGACGGGTGCTCGGCCGGCCGCTCGTGCAACGCGACCGTCGCTCGCGCTCCCTCGGCATTTTGACTTCCGCGCCGACTACTTTTCGCGGCACCCATGCCGTTGCTGCCGGTACATGACCAGGCCTAGTTATGCTACGGGCTCGCACATTGCACGTGCGGGCGTTTAGGTGGGGGGTGTTGGTGGGGGGTGTTCGTGGGGATGGCGCTGGGAGGAAGGCTGTTGGTGGGGAGCTGTTCGTGGCGATGATGATTATCTGTTGTGTTTGTATCAGCACTCGGTCTGCCCCACTGCGCCAATGGGACATTTCTGCCTTGATTTCTTTTATTATCTGCGCAGGGGACGCGCCGTCGGTCCTTCAGAAACACTCCCTTCACCCACTGCCCATGTGGACGATGCTCAACCCACACTTTCCAAAAAGGAGCGTGCCTCAGTCGGCGAGTAAAAGTGGCCGCAGCCAGGCGTGCTGGTGCAGGGGTCCATGCAGTCACTTTATCCTGCGGGGAGGAGCCTCGCCATGTTTCATGGCAAGTCGCAGGAAACACACCAGGGCAACAGGTTGTGCAGGGTAGCTGTTGGCACTTGGTCGTGGCGTGGTGTGCGGCACGGCAGAGTACCAGACACGCAGATTCGTGGCTTGGCATGTCTGAGCCACCGACATCGTTCAGACACGAACGAGCTCAGACATGTCTTCTCAGACACTCGGGGGCAACCGGACGTTCCAGACATGGGCTTCTGTAATGTCCCCATCCATGAATGCCGGATAGACGCATCCTTTAGCTCTTGAACTAGGGTTGCTTTTCTGCATATACCTGACACGCCCTCAGATCCCTGCGCAGTGCACCTCGTTGCTGGTTCCACCTCGAGCCCGGTTCTGACTCAAATTGCTCGTAAACCCTCTTTAAAAACGGGCTCCTGCTCGCAGGATGAGAGCGTTTGCTTGTATCCCGCTCAAGACACTCGTTGTGGCGTGATGTCGACGAGATTAGGGCGATATTGAGAGCTCTATGAAGTCCGCTCAAGTTCTTACAAGTGCGACTTGATACACTAATCGGGTGCGGTCCTCAGTACCGGATCTGTGCCGAGTAGGGCAAGAAGTACGAAGAAAAACACCACCGTGTGTAGCTCACGAGCAGAGTAAGGTTGCGCCCACTCCGGGGCGGTGGGTGGGAAGAGAGCAGGCAGTTTTCGCAGCCTGACGCCTCTCTACCGGCGTTACCCGCTCTGGCCACCGCCGCAGCCGACACGCTCTCGCGGCCTCCTGTCCCTGCGAGAGCACGCAAACACCCCTCTCTCGTACCTATAGCGGACATAGGACGTCGCCTCGCAAGCGAGGGTGCAGCCCTGGCTCACTCCTTTCCTGCAATGCCCACCCCCCCCACCCCCCCCGCAGGCACAGCAGTGGGCAACCGGCACGAGTCGCCAGAGCGACGCGAATATTGTGCCGCAAGTTTCGCAACCCCGCCCGGGGTGGAGGGCGTCAGAACTCGCTGTCTCCTCACGGGATGCACAGTTCTTTGGCAATTGTCACAGAACTTGGTGGAAAGTGAGTTCACAATACAGTCTTTCTCCAATGCTATCCACCCTTTTCGTCCCCTGACAAACCCTCAAGTAGCCCTGTTTTTTCGTGCAGAAGATGGCAGAATCGGCCTTCCTGTCAGTGCAATGATGCCTCGTTACTATGCAGGGGTGCATAGTAAAGGAAGCTACAGGAATGGAGAAAGACTGTACCGAGACCTCAAAGCAGGCTACTATGAGGTGGCCCCGCGTCGCATAGTCGAATTCACACTGTACGTTGAACTGCGATCTGGCCAATCAGAAGTCGACAAAGCCAAAAGTCCGCTTTGGGCTCTTGTCACGCCTAGTTAAGGTGACTCTTAGAGCAAGCCCAGCGGTGCCCGCCAACGCCATAGGATAGCGTTTTCGACTCGATTCGTGGCGCATTCTGAGTGGCCCCTCCAAATTATGGAGCGGCCGATGGTCGGTGTCTTCCAGCGGTTCGGGCGCCAGAGTTTAGCGGAAAATCCGAATTCTTCGGGACCGCGCCAGGAAGTGGAGGAGGAGCCCCGCCTGCACCATCCCAGCTGCAAACCATGCGTTTTCTGCTGGCGGAGCGCCCGCTGCGGAAGTGTAAAGATATG
>Ga0209831_1001769_pt1 | contig 19381 bp, 21 predicted proteins | sample Maine_Asex4_meta_FD_187451 | JGI IMG/M metagenome (GOLD analysis project Ga0209831, IMG submission 187451) | Marine algal microbial communities from Maine, USA - Maine_Asex4_metaG (SPAdes) (version 2) | ecosystem: Host-associated > Algae > Red algae > Unclassified | place: Maine, USA | collected...
CACGACAGGTGCCTGTTCTGAACCCTGTTTTGGCCGTACGGGTAGGTACTCCCCCGGGTTCTGAAGCGCGTTGAACTAAACCCACCACAAATTGGTGGTTGCGCTCCGTCCCCCCGAACCGCTACCGTCACAAGTGTTCTAATCAAGTGATCTGGTCGCTGCCTCCGGGTGGCGGCTTTTCACGTTTTACGGCCGAAACGGCCGTGGAGGTCAGCCCGTAGCGGCTACCTCCTCCCCTATCCGGGCGGATTGGGAGATCTGGTGATAGCCGTGGCCGACTCGTTCGACGTAGCCGGCGTCGCGAAGCGCTCGCAGGGCTCGGTCGATGTTGCCAGGGTGGATACCGACGATGTCAGCGAGCTCTCTGGTTCGCATTGGACGTTCCATCGATGCGAGAAGGTCATAGACCTGGCGCTGTGACGCATTAAAGCCCTCAGGAAGCCTCACAACTGCCCCATGGGCAACATCGGGCTTCAAAGCGCCCTTGGCGGCTTCCTCGGTCACGTAGCGGCGCACTGCTTCTCGAAGGATCGTTGCACGATTGGTGTAGCGGAGTGTCGCGAGCTCATCCACAACGTTGAGAACGCTTTCTCCGACCTTCAAACCGACCGAAACTCGCGTCTCGTCGGCATTCATCTCCCCACTTGCCATACCCAAGATGGTCGCGCGCGCGATATTGCACGCGCGCGGATGGTCACGAGATTCTTTCGTCGACGGACAACCGGCGTGTCACGCTCAAAACATGATGCAAGGCCTGTCGTTGACGTTTGGGATCTAAATCGCCTGCCTTCGGCGTCCGAACCCAGGCAGCACGTCCTCGATCAAGGGCGCCATCCGGGATGCAAGTCTTCAAACCTGTCGTAGTAGTTGGCGGCGCCTGCGGCCAACGCAGTACCTGAGAACCCGACCAGCCACAGGCCCCAACCGATAGAAACAGGTTCCGCCTCGCGAAATATGTACACGCCATTGATGAATGCAATGGAGGCTGCGATGGCTCCTGCAGCTACACAAAGCGCAAGCGCTCTTCGGTTCGAATCAATAGCCGTCCAAAGCAGCGACAGAGCCGCGAGCATCGAAGCGGCCAAGGCCAGTACCCCATCGCCGCTTGTCCCCGATACCCCCAAAAAACCCCCGAGAGTTCCCCATGGCCCCAAGGAACCGACCATCATCGATACGAGTAACAGCAGCAGCACCAACCGAACGAATATGGCGTCAAGAGCTTCATGAAGCAACTCCCGGCGCCGCTGTTCACTCGGGTCGAAGGGAGTTGTCTGTGTTGCCTCACGGTGTCCGTATTCAGTCATTGGTTCCTTCGAAGTGGGTGAAAAACGGCACGCCGCAAGGTGGGGGTAGTGCTGGCCCCAGACGACGACGTGTCTGAAACGTTTTCGTCAGCAGGGGTCGAGCCCGAGCATCTCAAGCCGGTCTATGGCTTCCGGGCCCAGCGAACAAACCAACTCCTCCGAGCGCTCGCGGAGTCTGTCTGCCATAAGCAGCGCTTGTTGCTCAGTATCGGCGCTCTCCATCCGGATGGCATTCGCCAGCAGGCCCCAGACGCTCAAGCGATCCTCGTATAGAGCTTCGAATTCCAGCCACCAGGGGTCGTTACAAGGGTTTGCGACAATCTCTCCGACAAGCCGCTCCATTTCCGGTCTGAGTCGGTCGTATTCGCGCAAGAATTCAGACGCTTCACCCCGAGCGTAAGGCCCAGCAACCTGTCCTGTCGTGTTGTTCCATTCTCGAACTAACGCCCGGACAGGTTGCAGGTCGCACTGAGCAGGAACCGTCGCAGCAGGCTCGGAACTCGCAGGAACTGATGAGCTGATGGGCGTAGCTACCTCAGCCTCAACTGTGGGCTCTTCAAGCTGATCCTGTAACTGGTCAGCTAAGGCCTGGTCGGTCTCGGCAGGCTCTTCACCTCCGCACGCACCGAGACTAAGGACCAATACCGGCACCATCATGAGCGACACTGTAGGCGCCATTCCACGAAAGCTCCAGCCGCCAGCGATCCCATAGAACCGCCGGAAATCCTTGGTTACGTAAAGCTCTGGCTTGTACTCTTGAACTTCCAAACTTCCAGAGTTACGAGATCCTCGCCGAGCAAGACCCTATTTATCGACGTCAAGGAGAACGAGCGTGTATTCCCCGTCTTGATCTGGGCCGGCCATTGTCACAAGTCGATAGTTTGTGCCATCTTTTCCGTCGCTGAATTGCCAACAGTCAAGCGCTTCAGCGATCGACATCTTTAGCTCGGTGCGGTCACGACCGTCGGCGAGAGCCGTGCCTTTGTCGAATGTTTTCAGAACGATGTATGGAGATGTTGGCATGGCGACATCTAATCCCAAAAAGTCCCCTGAGGGCAACATGCCTCCCATTCTGGGGTCCGCCGCTCAGTCATCCCATTCTGGGGTCCGCCGCTCAGTCATCCCATTCTGGGGTCCGCCGCTCAGTCATCAATCTCACCTACTCTTTGAGTTCAAGAGTCACATGGTTGTGTACTCCAAGAGTTCAGGAGTCTCAAAATGGCGTATGTAGTGGCTGTAGCAGCCGGCAAGGGTGGCGTCGGGAAGACAACGACTGCGGTAAATCTGGCGGCTGCGATGGCTGATACCCGCCGAGTTCTTCTGGTGGATGCTGATCCGCAGGATGCGGGTTCGGCGGCGTGGTGGGTCGGCGACGGCGACGGCGTCCCGTTCGACCTGGTCAAAGACCAGAACCCAGACCTACTCGCTCAGTTGCGGGCGATCGATGATTATCAGCTGGTGGTGGTGGACACTCCCCCAGCGCTCGGCTCAGACATCCTCACTGCCGTAGCCCAGGCGGCGGATTTGACGATCTGTACGGCGAAGCCGAACGATGCCGAGATTGTCGCCGCCGTTCAGACAATGAACCAGATACCTGACGACTCTCTCGCCAGAGTTCTCCTCACCATGGTCGACAGCCGGGCCATGTCTGAAGCCCTCACCGCACAATCCACTCTCCTCGCCGCTGGCGTTCCCGCCCTTCGCTCCTTTGTCCGCCTCCTGAAGGCCCATGTGCGGGCCAGGTCGGCACACTCCCCCGTGGCCGGCCTCAAAGCCCCCGGTGCTGTCGATGCTGGCGACGACTACCGGCGCGTGGCCGCCGAGGTCACCGAACTGCTCGAACAAGTAAAGGCCGAACACTGATGGGCAAGATCGACAGCGACCTCTCTGCCCTCATCGGCGCCGCCAAAACCCCAAACACCGAGACTCCCGAAGTCCAAGACTCCGAAACTCCTAAACCCTCAAAGCCGAAGAAATCGGCGGCACCGAAGAAGGGCAGTGGTGGTCGGGGAGTGGCAACGAAGACCATTTCCCCGGCGGCCGAAAGTCAGTCCACTGGCGACAGCAGTGGGGGAGGGGCGAAGTACCTGACCCTGGTCCCGAAAGAAGCTCGCCTTCGCGAGGATCAGATCGCCGCCCTGAACGACCTCGCCCGCACGCTCGGACGGACCCGAACCGACAAAACCGAACGCATCACCTCAAACACGCTCATCCGGATCGCCATCGACAAGCTCATCCAAGACCAAGCGGTACTCGCTGGCGACAACGAAGTGCAACTCCGAACCAACTATTTGAACTCTTGAACTTCAAGACCTTCCAACTCTTGAACAAGGGGGGAACCTAGTGGCAGAGTTTGCAAGTGCGTTGTGGTCAGAGCGCTCTGCACCAGAGGTTGCCGCCAGACGGTCGGAACTCGCGCAGGTGATTTGGGATATCAGGCGGGGGATTGCAACACTGAGCGAAGCAAGCACTAAGGGTCTGCGCTATGGCCCCACAACAGCTCGAGCCCTTATCCAGGCTGCGACGAAGGCGCGGCAGAGAAAGATCGTCCTGGACGGTCAGATCTGCGGCGAGCTTTCTGTAGGAAGTGACGTCACCGGGGCTCTTGTATTCAACGGCGATGTCGCTGGCCTTCTAGCCGTGAGTGGATCGGTAGGCAATCTCAACGTCAACGGCAGAGTTTTCGCACTGTGGGTGCGGGACTCTTCCCTTGTTGGCAACCTTCGAATCGATGGTGACGTGGCCAACAACGTCTATCTAGCCGGCACCGTTACAGGAGTCGTATTTGTTTCTGGTTCCGTAGGCGGAGATTTTGCTGTCGTGAATGATGTGGGCGACAACGTCACCATTGGCGAACCAGTCGGCGGCAATGTGTACATAACCAGCCCGATAGGTGGTGACTTCGGGGTTCTCGGTCCGGTGACTGGCAACATGCACGTGGGCCAAACAGTACGCGGCAACGTCACGGTAGAAGGCGGTGTGGGCGGCTACTTGAGCTTTGATGATGCGGTCGGCGGCGGTGTCGACGTTAAGGCTGACGTAGGCGGCAGCCTGCACGTGGGCGGCACTGTGGGAGACAACTTGTTCGTGGGCGGCACTGTGGGCGGTCGCATGGATGTGTCCGAAGAGGTACACGGCAACCTCGTGACGGCCGATTCCATAGGGGGCACGTTGACGATAACGGGTGCGGTGGGCGGCAACCTGATTGTGACTGGCTCGGTGGATGGCCATCTGTATGTCGCTGGAACTGTGGGTCGCAGTCTGATGGTGTCGGGCACGGTGGATGGGAACCTAAACGTGAACAAGATGGTGCGGGGCGATCTCTCTGTGGCCGGTGCCGTCGGTGGCAAGCTCTCTTGCCACGCAGCAGTCGGCGGCTACCTACATATGACCGGTTCATTCACCAATGAAGTGAGATTGCTACCAAAATCCGGAATCATCAAGCTGGCAACGCTTTCTGGTTCACGGTTTGAGATGGATGTATACGTCGGTAACGGCGTGCAGATCGACGAGTGCGACTTCCGGCGGTGTTCTGATATCGACCAACTCAACCTCATCGGATCAGATCTGTTCCCCAAAGGGGTCAGCGCACTCGCAAACCCGCCTCAGGGCGAAGCTGACCGCGTCCCAGACCGAGAGATGGCTTCGATCTACCGTCAGCTCCGGTCCAATGTCGAAAAGCGCAATAACCGACCGGGGGCAGGCCTGTTCTACCGAAACGAGCTCCATTCCCGCCGCAAAGCAGCTATCAAGTCAGGCCGGCTCAGTGAGTGGGCCACGCTTTCTGGGTACCGGGCACTCTCTGGGTACGGAATGGTCGCCAGCCTTCCAGTCTTCTGGTTCGCCCTCACAACGGTGATCGGCGCCTGGTGGCTTCGCCTCGACGGACTCAACCTCGCCGACAACCCTTCGGCCCCACGCATTGAGGCGTCGGTAATGCAAGCCACCGTATTTACCTTGAAGTCGATGGTGAGCTTCTTCCGGCCGCCGGCAGCTGTGCTGTCTGGCAGGGAAGACCTCATCCAAATCGGCCTCCGCTTCCTCGGTCCGATCCTTATCGCCCAAACCATCCTTGCCATACGCGAACGAGTCGCACGCTAGTGAGTCTCGTAGTTTTGGAGTTCAAGACTTCCAACCCGACATAATCAGACAATACCGGCGCTCTTCTATGAGAACTTGTCGAGTAACGAGAGGTGGGAGTGAGTTACGAGCCGACTGGTTAGAAGCTGGTGCACAAGAATCGTCTTGCGGTTTTCTGCTGGGGCGCTGATAGTGCCAATAAGGCCCGCTACGCCGTATTGGTCAAACTTTTGGCATAGCCGATCTAGTTTGCCGTCGAGCTTTTTTCGCGACCATCCAAACCGAAGCATGATTTCTTTGTTGGTAGGTACTCCGTCGGAACGGTGGGGATGACGCAAGTGGTTCTCACACAGCGCTACTCCCAATAGCAGTTGTTCGCCCTTCAAGCTGATCGCCGCAACGTTCATAGTCGTTTCGCCGGCTAAGTGTTCCTCCTCGAAGCTGACTGAGCTTCAACGGGAAGTGGTCACCTTAAGGGCGGAGGGTGGATCTACGGAAGAAATTGCGGAACTCCTCGGCTTGTCGAAGTCGTCGGTACACGCAACCATCTACCGGGCGCGTGACAAACTGCGAAGTCAACGGCCTTCGAGCGGAACGGGCTCTACTAGAACAACTTCACGCATGAGAGCGTTGGCCGGAACGGAATCTCGTGAGACTCGGCGCCGAGCGCTACTGGCCGAGCACGCTGTCGATCAGGCTCCACTGACAGAGGTCGAACGCCGTCGCATTAAGGAATCGTTGGATGGGCATTCCAACATCGAGATTGCTGCGAGTGAAGGGGTATCAGAGGCTGCCGTCAGGAAGTCTCTTCGACGCGCGGCAGAGAAGACGCGTTCTTGGGTCGACCAGAACGTGGGTTAGTCCATTGTCAACCGCCGTCGTCGATTGCACTGGTGGTGGCCGGGGTATCCGAGTTTGGGCCTTGAGTTTCAAGAGCTTTGGACTTGTGGAGTCCTTCATGCGTGTATCGAAAGAGTGCTGGTGAATCGACGAAGAGGCATGAAGGAATCGTCGTCATCGGGTCAGAAGCCCACATCAAAAGCAATGCAGGCATTCGACATCATGGTTGGATTGGTAAGCATCTGTGCGTTGCTCTTCGCTGTTGCCGTTCACTACGGCTGGGTTTAGGAAAATATCATCGAGACGTGTATCGAAACCGGCCTGCTTGTTCGACAGAAGAGGTATCGAGCGCAAAATTCACCAGAGCGAGAGAGTCATTGTGATCCACGAAGAAGACGCCGAGCCTGACTGGGAGAATGTTGGCAAGGCAGCGGAACAAAGCGCCGCGAGGGCCGGGCTGAATCCGGATCAAGCACAAGATGTCAGGCAAGACACGTTGGAAGCGTTGCTACTAGAACCGCCTGGTGAAATCTCGAATCCGGCAGGGTGGGCAAACAAGGTGGGGTTCTTCAAAGCGGTTGACGAACAGAGACGCTCGGGCAGGCACGCCCGACCAACCGACCTTGCAGACAAAGACGAGCTAACCCTGGACATCACTGAACGAAGTCCTGAGGACATCGTTCTTGATCAGATGATGGTCGATGAGCTAGTGGCTATGGTCGAACGTGAGGCGACTAAGCCCCAAAAAGATGCCTTCTATGCATTACGCGACAGCGGCGGCCATATGGGCGATGCGATACGCCTTACTGCCGCCTTAACTGGAAGGTCAGAGGGCACTATGCGGACGCACCTATTTCGCGTCCGCTTGAAGCTTAGAAATCTTCTGGAGGAAGGAACCGACGATGACGAATGATGACTTCTGGGAACGGTTCGATCAGATTCCTATGGCCGATGTCATCCCAGCCGCACAAAACGACGAGCCCAACGCCCCAGATGATGGCTTCTGGGAACGGTTCGATCAGATTCCTATGGCCGATGTCATCCCAGCCGCGTCTCCAATTCCTGAACCGATCGTCGCTGAGCTTGCCGGCATCCGAGCGAGTATCGCATCTCTCCGTGACCAACTTGAGCTAGCGCTTGCGCCTCCAAGCAAGGAGACAGTCTCCAAGCGGTCCATAAGCGCACCAACAAGCAGATCCTTAGAAGCTCTGGCCTCAAGGTTTTTGAACAATGATGTGTACGGCTGGTCCAACAGCTTTCCACTAGGTCCGGGCCCCTTCGCCCTGCCTCGAACCAATCTTGACGATGTGTTCGGCATACAGGTCGACTCGCACCTGGGCATCACCCCAAGCACCTTTGGACTCGGAGGCTCTTTCGGTTTACCTACCAGCAGTTCGCACGTGCACCTCGTCGTTGTTCTGGATTGCGAAGAGTCGATAGCGGGAGGCGGAGATCCATCGATCGTGATGCTTCCCGCATCTGCTGGCGCTAAACCGATCATCGACATCGTTCAAGAAACGAAAGATGTCCATGGACGCCAGAGTGCCCCAGAACGTTCGGGCTGAGTTGTCAATTAGTCCAAGTTGGTCGACGTAATAACCGCATTGACGGTTGAGGCGTGCCAACTGCCTCCTCGGGCAGTTGGCACGCCCTCGTCCGTGAGATTCTGGGCGATAGTCCGCAAGCTCGCCCCGTTGTTGCGTTCTTCGACAATGCGCTGGCGGACTGGTTGGGGGAGTTCGATGGGTCGTCCAAGTCGGTGGCCATTGGCTTTGAGGGCTTGGAGTGCGTCTGAGGTGCGTTGGCCAATCATCTTTCTCTCTAGCTCGGAGAAGACGCCGGCCATTTGGGCCATAGCTCTGCCCATGGGGGTTGAGGTGTCGATACCGAGGTCGAGAGCGATGAAATCGAACTGCTGTTTGTCGGCAAGGTCAAGCAGGTAGCAGAGGTCAGCGACGGATCGGGTGGCTCGGTCGAGCTTGGCGACGATCAGGGCGTCGGCTTCGCCGGCGTCGAGCATGTCGAGCGCCTGGGCGAGAGCGGGGCGTGAGGGTGGGGGAGTGGAGCCGCTAATGCCGGCGTCAACGAGCTCAGCGGTGACGGTCCATCCGCGGGCCTCGATCGTCTTGGCTATAGCGGACTGTTGTGCTTCGAGTCCGAGGCCTGAGTCGGCTTGTTCGTCGGTTGAGACCCGCCGGTAGGAAATGGCCCGTGTTTCTGCGGTTTTTGGGCTCTCCATGCGTCTTACTGTACATAAAACGACCGTTTTATGTACAGAAAGAACTTCGCAGGATCCTTGACACTTCGGCAACACTGCGTGTGTGGCCCACCCACAACACCTAGCCGAACTCCGCAAAGGCCGCGACAACTGGACCGTTTACGTCCGAGTCCAGCGTGCACGAGCAACACGCAGCGACCCTGCCGAACCTGTTAAGAGAAGCGTTCGACGCCGGCCGGGCCAGCGTCGACGCCGCGATCGAGTTCACTGGCTAACCCATGGCGAGTGGAGGGCGCTAGGGAACCAGATGTCCTTGACATAAGACACGATTCCGGCGCCGACAAGGTTCCGTGCATTTGACCGCCTGGTTGGCCGGCGCAAGGCTGCACCATGACCTTCAACGTGACGAATCGGATGGGTGAGATGTTTACTGATCCGTCCAGCGATGTGCGGTCTCGAGTACTTGACGAACTCGAGGAACACCACGATGCGGAGCACCCAGATGTCTCGCTAACACACGAGTCGGAGTGGTGCCTCTCGATCTTCCCCGGCGGATTGGTTGTGTGGGAGAACGTCGAGCTGGATGTTGAACCGAGACATCTCGAAGGGCTCACCCGCTCGAAGGTTGAGGCTCTATGGACGTTGCTCTCGATGGGTGACGTGTCGACGATCGAACGCGACGCCTGGCGCCCTGGTTACGGGCGCTAGTCGTAACGGCCGTTTCGTCGAACGCTTGGTTGACGGTCCGCGCGATTCGGTCCATTGAGATCGCGCATAAAAGCGTTCGCTGTGCGTGGCCGGCGGGGGAGTGCATGACGGGCCACGGCGGGCCCATGAGAGTCCGTTACATAATGTGCAACTTCGGCGCTCTCTCGGAAGGACCAACGTCCTGGAGTTACTCCTCGAGAAGCTGCCCAAGAAGACTTCCGAGAAGAGTCACGACGGCTTCGGTGGGAAAGAGCGGACCTGGCCGATGAACAGGAGCACCACCCTCTCCGACGTAGGCGTTTAGAGCGCTGGGGCCTGCGTGGTTTGCCGTAGCCGAAAGGAGGGAGTACCACGACCTCATATTCGCAACGTTGGCAGGATTGGCACTCCCCTTCTTAGCAAGCGCAAGTTCGTACGCTTGGATCCATGTAACCGGCGCTTTTTCCCCAGCCGCTACTACCGGCAAGTTGGCTGCCAATGCGCTGTCGCCCATCTTCTTGGCGACGCGTTCCCGCTCGCGAATCTCGCCTACATACAACCGCTCAACTTCGTCCGGATGCGTCTTGTAATAGAGCCCATAGCAGGCGGCCTCAATTGCTGGCCGTGCAGCTGTCTGAACGACAGCGACAAGGCCCAACCTGTCTGCCTCGATGACCTCCTCGAGGAGATGTGCCACACGCAACGCATGAGCTTCGACCGCTGCGTCCTCACGCCTCTCGGAGTATGTGGACCTACGGGCCTTGGCAATCAGTTCAAGGCAAATTTCCTCGGACAGAACGGGCGGCGCGTCACTCATGGTCGGAAGACTAGAAGCATGGGTTTCGGTGCGCTCTGGAGTTAAGCCCCGAGATAGCGATACAGGATCATTATCGCTATCCAGAGTGGATAAGTATGTCCAGTGTCACACCTGGCGTTCATAGTGGGGGAGTTAGGCCTGCCGGGCAGATGCCCCGGGCACATCAACCAAGGAAAGCAACAAAACCAATTATGAACACCCCTAGTGACACTCTCGTTTCGCTCACCACGTTTGACAGGTTCTGCAACACTGACCCGAGCGGACAGTTCATCGTGGCCCGCAACGCTCACCGGATGTACATGGAAGAGGACTTTGGACCTCGGATTGACTTCTGGAAGCGCTTCCGTGACACCGTCGTGCTTGCTCATGCTCAACCTGATCAGCGCGATCGACGCTTCGACGCGCTGAGCATCGACCTGCCAGACAACAAACGGTCGGCGTATCCCACCGCGATCGCGGGCTACAAAAAGTGGTGGGGGCGAAAAGACATCACTCTGATCGAGCGCCCAGCCCCGGTGCCGTGGGGACCTCACCTCATCAAGTTCAAGGTCAACCCTGAACTCGTCCTCGACATCAACGGCGAGCTGACCGTCGCGAAGCTCTACTACTCCAAAGACGGCAACTCGATGACCCGACGCAACGCCGACCTCATCACCCACCTACTCGAACAGACACACGGAACACTCGGCACGGCCATGGTGATCGACGTCAAAAAGGGCAAAGGCTTCAAGGCGCGCCCCGCCAAGCCCGGCATTCCGATGACACTGATCGCGCAAAGCGCAGCCTTCTCAAGCTTCTGGATGGACCTCGCACAAGGTCGAATGGTCAGCTAACAGGGGTGCCGGTAGCAACGGAGCAGAAACGGCACCTCTATGTGGCTGTGACCATCGTGTCACCGCCTTTCCACGCCTACAAAAGCCCTTTGCACTCGACTGTTTTGATTTCCGTGGTTTTGTTGGGCTGATCGCCGGAGGCGGTTGCCCATAGGCGGTGCATGACGGTACGTGTGACGACGTTGACGGGTTCAGCGGCAGGGATCGGCGGCTATTACGGCGAGCAGCTGGCTGGCTATTACGGCGCCGGCGGCCCGGGAGCGTTCTGGCACGGCGCCGGCTCCGACGTCCTTGGCTTGTCGGGGGTGCCGTCTGCGGAGCAGCTCACAGCGCTGATGGAAGGTGTTGATCCGGGGACGGGGGACCGGTTGGGTCGTGCGTTCCGCACGACCGATGACGCCGCTCAGGATGGGCGTCCGTCTGCTCGTGGGTTCGATGTGACGTTCTCCGCCCCGAAAGACGTGTCGGTGTTGTGGGCGTTGGGCGATGAGGCGACCGCTACAGCGGTGCTGGAAGCGATGAACGCAGCGGCGGTCGCGGTCCTGGACCGTTTGGACGCCGATGCGCCGATCCGTGCCCGGGGCGAGATTGTGTCTGGTGCGGGTTTGGCGATGGCGGTGATCCCGGAACACACGTCTCGTGCTGGGGATCCGAATTTGCATGTGCACGCGGTGATCTCTTCCAAGGTCAGACACCGCATGACGGGCCGCTGGTACGCGTTGGATGCCCGGGAACTCAAACAACACCAACAAGCCCTCTCGGGCCTGTTCCACCGTGGCCTCGAAGCCGAACTCTCTCGGCGTCTTGGGGTGGAGTGGGGGACACGTACCCAGGCGTTCGCAGCACCTTTGGTCGGGTCTGATGAGGCGGTGTGTGACGCCTTGTCGTCTCGGACCAAAGCCGTGGATGAGCTCACTGAGCACAAGCTGGCCCGTTTCGTCTCGGAGATGGGGCGTGCGCCGTCTCCTCAGGAACGCTGGCGCCTCGGCCGCGAGGCTGCAGCTGAGTCCCGAACCTCAAAGACCGATGTCGACGAAACCGCAGAACGGGCCCGCTGGGCCGACGTCGCCACACAGATCCGCGGCACCAACGCCACCCCCTACGCCGACCTCTTGCCGACTGGCACCCCCCAGGTGCTCACCGACGACATCCTGGCTGCAGCGGTGAGCGCTGCGGTTGCGACGTTGTCTGAGACCAGGTCGTGGTGGAGACGTGGCCACGTCGTCACCGAGATCGCCCGCCATCTCCCGTCCGGGCTCGACGTAGAAGCGGGAGCGCTCGTCGACGCCGTCAACAACGCCGCGGATGAGCTCCTCATCGCTGAATCAATCGTGCAACTCACCAACGGCGCCGACCCCGTCATCGACACGTTCACCACCACCAAAATTCTCGAGGAAGAGACCCGCATCGTAGCCCTCGTCGACGCCGGCCTCGCCGAAGACGCCCAACCAGCAGTGATTGTTGATGAGGGTTTGAGTGATGCGCAACGCCTCGCTGCCGGGCGTGCAGCGGGCACTGGTCGGTTCGAGTTCGTGATCGGTCCTGCCGGCGCCGGTAAGACCACCGCTCTACGAGCCGCTGTCGCCTCACTCAACACGCAACGCCGTGCCGTGTTCGGCCTCGCACCCTCAGCTGCAGCCGCCGGCGTGCTCGGTGCCGAGGCTGGTGTTGCGGCTGACAATCTGGCGAAGTTCTTGTTTGAACACACCGCCCGCAACGGCGGACCCGGCGCCGCCTACCAACTCCCTGCAGGGGCGACGCTGCTCGTTGATGAGGCCGGGATGGTCTCCACGTCGAACTGGTCAAAACTCGTGCGCCTCGCCGCCCAGAAACACTGGCGGATCGTCGCTATTGGCGACGGGCAACAGTTCTCAGCCGTCGGACGGGGCGGCATGTTCGACCTGCTCGCCTCCACGGCACCGAAGGACCACGTCACCTTGTTAGACAAAGTCCACCGCTTCACCAACGACTGGGAAGCCACCGCCTCCCTCGCCCTACGAGCCGGCGACACAACAGTGGTCGACACGTACCTGGACCACGGCCGCATCACAGCCGCTGTCACCACCGCAGAAGCCGTCACCGTCGCAGCCGACACCTGGGCCGAACACGCCGAACGTACGACGTCGTTCGGGTTGTACGCCCCGACCAGAGACACCGTCGCTGCGATCAACACCGAAATACAGACCCGCCGCATCGGCGCCGGCGCAGTCACCGAGCTGCGGCATTACGGGGCACGGCGTTTCGGTGTCGGCGACCACGTCGCCACCCGTGCCAACAACCGGGACATGCAAACCAGCCGAGGGCACTGGGTACGCAACCGCGACACCTGGACCATCGACAACATCAACACCCACACCGGCGACCTCACCCTCACCGGAACCTCCGGCACCGTGATTGTTGACGCCGCGTACGCCGCCGACAGTGTCGAGCTCGCTTACGCGCAAACCTCACACGCTTCCCAAGGCGCAACCGTTGACCACTCCCTGCTCGTTGTTGGCCACACCGACATCGTCGATCGTGCCGGCGTCTACGTCCCTATGACCCGAGGCCGTGAAACCAACCGCACCATCATCGCCGGCGCCCTGGACATCACCGAAGCCGCAGACCGCTTCGCCACCGCGCTCACGAACCGCTGGATCGACACCCCAGCGCTCACCCAAACCGAACCCGCACAACCCACCAACACACCCGCTGACAACAGACCCGAGGCAACCATCATCATGACCAACAACAACACCGCTGGCGATGTCGCTGCGTTCTACAACGAGATCGCTGAGCAGCACAAACCTCTCCTCGAACATCACCGGGACCTCGTCCAGGAATGCGCCAACAACCTCAAAGCCCACCAACAAACCCGACGCAGCGGCGCCGATTGGGACGACCGTGCCAGCGACCTGCAAGCCGAACTCGACGAAGCCCAACACACCCTCACCATCGCCGAGCAACGCGCCAGCCAGGCTCTGACTCAAACCCCACCCGCCGACGTCGTCGCTTCGGCGCCGTTGCCGGCAACGGTGGTGGAACAACTCGCTGGGCTGGTCGACGTCGCCCCCGACCCGCTCGAAGTCACCGAAGCTGTCGTCGCCCGAGGCCAAGCCGTGCTCACCAGAGCCCAAGCCATCCAACACGTCAAACGCCTCGAAAACGAGCTCACCCAAACCGCCAGCCGCTACGACACGCTCATCGCCCAACACACCGCCACCCTCATCCGCCTCGGAAACGAACTCGCAGCCCTGCAAGCCAACGGGCCGGCGCTGCTGCGGCGGCGGTCCTGGGAGAACCAAACCGGTCTCCTCGAAACCGCCATCACCGACACCCGCAAAACCCTCACCAGAGCCCGAGCCCAACAGACCCGAGACACCGCCCCCATCGAAACCCGACTCGCGCAAGCCCGCACCAAAGCACGAACCGCGATCGACCACGCAGACCAGGCCGAAACGCGGCTCAACCAGCTCGAACCGCCATCGCAACGCCACGCACGGCGTCGCGTACGCCGACCCGGCCCGACCCTGAGCCACTGAACAAGCTCACCAACGAAATGCGCGACCACGACACAAACACCACCACCATCAGCCGAGCACCCAACGACACACCCACACCTGGCGCCTCAGCGACGCAACAACGCGGACCTGCTCAGGCCGCAGCGGCCAAACCAAACCTCCAGAACAACGTCAGAGCCCTGTTGTACGTTGACCCCATGAACACACCACCGCTCAACCCGACCCGCCAGGCTCTTGCCTGCGCAGCCCTGTGCCTCGCTGTCGTGTTCATCACCGCCGGCTGCACCACCGAGACCGCCGCAACACCAGCACCAACCCCCACACCACTCGTGTTCGAAGAACCAACAGAACTCCCAGACCAAACCCCGCCGACACGGGTTCCGACTGTGACTCCGCCGCCGGCCACGTCGACTGTGGTTCCTCCAACGTTGGCTCCGGTGCCGGTTGTTGAGTCTGCGGCTGATCTGTATTTCCCGCCGATCACCGCTGATGTCGGACCGTTTGACTACCCGACCAACGGTCTCGGCCTTCTCCAGGACGATCTCGAAGTCGAAGCGTTGTGGGCCTACATCGAATTCCGGAATGCCATTTCGTTGATGACCGAAACCGGTTCGATTGACGTTGCGAGTTACGACTTCCTCAAGGCCAACAATCACGTCACCCAGAATTTGACACGTGAGCTGGACGCCTCCATTTCCACGCGTGTGAGTCGCCGGTTCGTGTTGGAGAACTCAGCGTTGCCGGACTTGGTCGATGTGCAATACGAAGGTGATCAGCTGCTCATTGTGTTGTGCAGTCACGAAGCGTTCGAAACCTATGAACAAGGCGAACTCATCGCCGAGGGTGAGTGGACTCGACGCGACACTGTCTCGTTCGAAGCTGTTGGTCTGCGCTGGCAAATGATTGGCCTGGATCGTGTAGGCATCGACCCCGAAGGGTTCGTGCCATGCGACGCCTGAACCGGGCGCTGGTGGGCGCGGTCGTCTTCGCTGCAACCACGATGATGCTTCTGGGCTCAGCCGAGGCTCAAACACCCACACCCGTCCCGGTACAGACCGACTCCGGGGTCAATTGTTTGGAAGGCGACTCGTTCTCTTGCACCGCCTCAAGGACCACGTACACCGTGTACGGCGATGTGATTGTTGCTGTGACCGTGCCATGTAACGCTGACGAGACAGTCCCGTGTTGGCGTATCTCTTGTGACACCCACTTGGACGGCGACGGGCGCCCGTTCGGCATGGCCTGGAACAACAACGAAAACACTCGCCCAGAACTCGTCGCCCTGCTCCCCCTCTTTGGCGAACAAACGCTTGAACAGGCCGCCACCGACTGGGCCGCTACCTACGTCGGCGACCCCGGCGCACCGGGCCGACCAGGCTGGTTCTCTGAAACCGGCAGCTGGTGGCGCTGCGGCGAAGTCAACGTGCAACTCGATCAAGCCGACCAACTCTCCCCTGCCAACCGCAACCCATCCAACCCGGGGTTCACCTACGGCCCCCAGGGCGGCGGGTTCAACATGTTCGACCTGCGGGACAACGCCGAGACACGAGCCGAACCCGGCACACCCCCAATCGATAAAGCACCACCCGTTGGAACCGGCGCAACCGCACAGCTACCCGCATGGTTCTGGGTCGAAGACTCCTACTGGCAAAACAAAATCGGCGTCGACACATCACCCCGAGGGCGCATGACCGTCACCGTCACCGCCACACCCGAAGAAACCACCTGGGACACCGGCGAAGGAACAACCGTTGTGTGCACCGACGCTGGCACCCAATGGGTTTCCGGCATGGATCCATACACCGACAGCAACTGCTCCCACACCTTCCAGGACTCAAGCTCGATCATGTCCAGCGGTTTCCACCGCATCGAAGCAACCTCACGCTTCTCGCGCACCTGGTCCGTCACCCTCGACGGAGGAACCACCGAACGCGGTCCTATGACCAACGACTACACCGCTACCAGCGGATGGGATGTCGTCGTCGACGAAATCCTCTCCGTGGCCGTGTCCCCGAGAGGGCCCAGTGTCATGGAACAACTCGTCCAAAACGGCCAAGGCGGGTAGCAGATGTCTCTCATCGGGCGCTCTACCCGCCGATCTGTCGAGCCGGTAGAATGGGAAACATGGAACCGGCACAGCCCGACATCATCTGGGACGACGACCTCGATCGCCGCGTCGCCAACGCTGGCGAACCGACCCCTGATGACGTCATGCGCCTCCCCGCCGGCGTGCGCCTCGAAACTCAACAAGACCACGACGCATTCATCGAAGCCACCCTCATGGGATTCGCCTCAGACTGAAACGTCATGACTGACATCGCCGGCCCGCCGCTCGATGTCCGCAAACTCGTCACCGTGCTCGCCGAGTTCCAAGTCGACTACGTCATCGTCGGCGGTATCGGCGCGCTCATCCACGGCGCCACACGCGCCACCAAAGACGCCGACATCGTTGTTAACGACACCATCCCCAACCTTCAAAACCTCGCCCGAGCCCTCCACAAACTCCGAGCCCGAGCACGCGTCGACTCCGAATCCGTCGATTACAAAAACGCCAAACACGCACCCAACAAACGAGGCCGGCACATCGACGACCTCGAAGGAGCATTCCTGTCCGTGCAAACCGACGCCGGCCCCGTCGACGTCATGCCCTCCCTCAAATCACGCACCGGTCGACTCAGATACGTCGACCTGCTCCCCCAAGCCCGCTCCGTTGCCTACAGCGGCCAGGAAACCACCATCATCAAAGTGGCATCCCTCGCCCACATCATCGAATCCAAACAACTCGCAGCCCGACCCAAAGACCATCAAGCGCTCCCGGAACTCCTCGAACTCCTCAACACCAAAAACCCGCGAACCACCCGACCCGACCACGACACCGGACCGACCCTGTAACACGGCCCCAAGGGTTGTTACTGCGGTACTGGGTTACTGCATTCGTTGAGGTGGTCGAGAGCTTTTTGGGCGGCGCTGGCAGACCGAAACAGTGCTTTGGGGTCTTCTCCGAGGATGTCGAGCCAGTGGGCGATGTACGCGCCGTGATCCGGCAGCGGTTCTGGGGTGATCTGGTGTTGTGCGCAGGCGATAGCGGCGCCGAGCTCGGCGACGAGTTCTTCACGGGCGTAGGCAGCTGATCCGAATCCGCCGGTGAGGTCACGGTCGCAACGGTTCGGGTGTGCGGTCCAGTGGATGTGTTCGTGAATCAGCGTGGCGTAGAACGATTCAGTATCGGTGAACTGTGCGGCTGCTGGGATGTTGATGCGGTCGGTACGGGGGTTGTAGCTGGCTCGGTTCCCGCCATAAACCACATCAGCACCAATGGAGGCGATCCACTCCCCCACCACCGGCAACACAACCGGTGCGATCGGCGCAGTGTCGTCGGTGTCGGGTTGGTTGACTTGGTGCGCGTTGAACACGGCGTAGACCCTGGGCACCAACCGGGTCTCTTCTTGGCCGGTGTCGTTGTTGTCGTCGAGCTTTTTGGTGACCCATTTGACGATCTGGGTACCGCGCTCGCCTTTACGAACCTGAGCACCAACACTGTCCCACTGCCGATAGGTGGCCCACACGCCGGTCGGGTAGCCGGCATCGATCCCAGCTACAGCCAAACTCATCACGTTCGCACCCCGATAGCCGCTGCCAGTCACAGCGTTACGGGCACAGAACAAATCAGCAGCACCGGTTTGGTGCCATGGCATCACCCATTCGCCTTGTTCGTTTTTGGTGATCATTTCGACCAGGCGGGCGGTCACTGTTTCGGCGTGGGTGTCGTAGCGGGTCATCGGGTTTCTCACTCTCGATATGGGTTCCCCGGTATCTCCCGGGGGCACAGCTGCGCTGTGCTCCCGTGGTGCGACCACTGGTGGTGTTGGTGGGGGATGTCCATGGGTCAACCCGCAGGGTTGAGTGAGGAAACGAGAACGCAGTGAAGTCCCGCAACGACCCTTGACACCCCCACCGACACCACCAACCCCAAAACCACAACAACGCCCCGAAAGGGGCGCCAAAGCGATGTCGAACAAGAAGCAAGACCCTGCAGAACAGAGTCACCAAACCCGAAGAGCCGATCAGCTACCAGGTGCTGTGTCGGAACCACGCAGACCTGCTCAGGCCGCAGCGGCCCGTTTGCTATTTGGGGCGGCGGGCGGCTGAGAGGGCGAGGATGATGCCGATGACGGCTACCAGCGCTCCTGTAGCGATTCCGCCGATGGCGGCGCCTTTGAGGATGCCGTCAACTGTGCCAGTTGCGAGAGCTCCAATGAAGGCTCCAAGACCGCTTCCGACAGCGCCGCCGATACCGGCGTGATGGGCGACTTCGGCCCGTTTGGCGTCGTAGACGGTAGGCGGGTCTGCTGGGGCTCCCCATACGAATTGTTTTGCGGCTTCGTCCGGTGTGTGGTCTGGGTTAGTCGAGGTATCGAGCGTCCAGTCGACTGTGTCGAGTGTGGCGTTTGTGACGTCTGAGTCGCTTTGTAGGTCGATTATCGGTTCGACGGCTTTGGTTCGGATTTGGGCTGCGGCTGCCTTTATGGCTGTGTTGTCTTCGTCGCTGAGATCTGGGTCATCGAGGTGGGTATCTTCATCGACGATGTAGTTCGACAGCCGGGCAGCGAGTCGTTCGATGATGATCCAGTCCGGATCGCGTTTGGCATAAGGGAAGAGCTCGTCACGAAGCTGGGACCGTGTCTTATCAATATCGATCTCATCCTCGTGGCTATCCCACGCTCCTTCACCGGCAAGTTGATCGGCCGCTCCCAGCAGCGCCTCGGCCGATACCGAGATCTGATGCTTCTTCTCAGGCGGTGGGTCAGGGTCGCGTTCCAACCGGATTTCGCGTTCCTTCAACGGAACCTGTCCTACCGACTCCGCTTGTACCTCAGTGGGCCTTGCAACCGGTTCTTCTTGATCGACACGACCTGCACCCGCTGCGTCCGGATCAAACCGGTCCGGCCACTGGGTCGCCCGGTCGTACATCGCCCCGCTCAGGTCCGCCCCTTCCAGGTCCGCCTCGCTCAGGTGCGCCCCGCGCAGGTCCGCCCCGAACAGGTGCGCCTCGCTCAGGTGCGCCTCGCTCAGGTCCGCCCCGAACAGGTGCGCCTCGCTCA
>Ga0209831_1001770_pt1 | contig 19375 bp, 25 predicted proteins | sample Maine_Asex4_meta_FD_187451 | JGI IMG/M metagenome (GOLD analysis project Ga0209831, IMG submission 187451) | Marine algal microbial communities from Maine, USA - Maine_Asex4_metaG (SPAdes) (version 2) | ecosystem: Host-associated > Algae > Red algae > Unclassified | place: Maine, USA | collected...
GCGGCGCGGGCCAATTCCCATTAGGGGAATTGGGCCCACGCAACGGTTTCCGCCCTTTTAGGACGAAGGGCGACGACGGTGGGAGGCACCGTCGTCGCCGGCAAGTAAACCGTGCCTTGTGTCATCACCTCTGGCGGCCTGACTTCCCGGGTCCGATGGCCCTATAGCAGTGCACGCACGGAGGGGGCACGTGCGGGATGCTTCCCTCCCCCCTATGACTTGATCCACATTCTGTTGTGCTACAGCTGGGGTGACCACTCGATCGGGGGCGGTACTCGACCCCCGACTCCCTGAGAACAGAAAGACCGCCCGCATACGCCTGGGCGAACTAAACCAGAAGCAGGCGACAGACGAGTTCTGTCAGGGGTTCAAGAAGTTACTTGACACCCGCACGCCCACGCGCTTCTACAATAACGCAGACGGGTTGTTGTGCCGTCGCGGACACCACGAGGGGACCCAGCAGGTACTGGTCCAACAGTCCCTAGTCAAGGACGTGTTACGGGCGGAGCACTCCTCCCCCTTGGCTGCGCATCCAGGTGGGACGCGCATGTACCAGACCCTGCGGGACCGATACTACTGGCCCTCGCTGGCGATGGATGTGTTCGGGTGGGTGGCAGCTTGCCCAACCTGTGCCAAGAACCGGCTCATGGGTACGCAGAGTAAAACTTTCATGAGGTTGTTCCCCGCGACGGAACCCTTCGTAGCGCTGGCCATTGACTTGCTTGGCCCCCTGCCCAGGACCCCCGAAGGATATGAGTATATCCTCGTTATTTGTGACCGAGTTACTAAGGTCACGCGGGCGGTCCCGCTTCGAGACATCACGGCTCTGGATGTTCTCAGCGCATTCCTTGACACGTAGGTTGCTAGCTATGGAATCCCCGATTCAATTCTATCGGATAACGAACTCCAATTCGCTGCCGTACTCTGGCAAGGGGTGCTCAAGACCTTGGGTATTGACACTAACTATGCCACCCCTCGTCACCCGCAAACTAATGGGCTGGTCGAACGGTTAAATAAGACCTTAGTTAAGCAACTACGACAATACGTTAGTGCCAACGTTGTTACGTGGTCCCGATCCTTAAGCCTGGTAGTAACGGCATACAATTCGCAAGTGCATAGAAGCACCGGGCAGATTCCTTTTGCGTTCGTAAGCCCTCGACGGCTTACTCCGGTGGTGCTCGAGCGACTTACAGCGGTCCCCGACCCCGGGGAGATAATAAACCCTGGGCAAGCCAAGGAGAATTTCCTCCAGCGCCTCGACTCCCTGATCCCCCTAGTGCGGGATACCATGGAAACGGCACAAGCCCGGTACAAACGAGCCTTCGACGAGCGCGTACAGACTCGCCGCGAAGCCCTCCAAGTTGGAGACTGGGTATTCGTGAAGTCCCACGATAACCAGGGGGGTAAACTCATCTTCAAGACACTAGGACCCTACCAGATCTTGAAGACCGACGGGCGTCGGCTTACCATCGAAAGTGACGATGGGATCCGTACCATCAATGGGAACCACGCCACCCGGGCCCCTGAACCACCCGAGGGTTCCCGGCGTGAGCGCGGGCACTGGCCGCATGCCGGGTCCCGTCCCTCTTCTCATCGGCAAGTAAACCGATTGAGGCTGTCTTCGACCGCTTTGTCGGACAGGGGTACGACGACCAGGAGCGACTCATGCTCAAGGTCAGGTGGTTCGGGTATGGACCCCGGGAGGACTCCTGGCACTTTGTGGAGGACCTCCCGGCTGGGAAGGTCCGCCAGCACTGTGCGCGGCACCGGCTCACGATGAGAAGAAGGGTATAATACAACAAAATATCCCCAGAACGGGGTACCCCTCACACACACCCACGACAATAGATCCAACCCCACTAGGGACAAACATGGTAGGGGCCGGGCTATCCATAACTCAGCGCCCCGGCGCCCCACTCGAACCAGGGTAACCACTCCCTACCCGGCGAGTGCGGGAGGTCGTCGGGGGCATACCCACCGAGCTGGTTGTAGTCTGGGTGGTCCCCCGGGTACTCCTGAGCCGACCCCCGGTCCGAGGGGCCCGGCCCTCATGACGAGCGCGGCATCCTACTCGGTGCCGCCCCCGCCGCGGCGTACCCCCCAGCGGAGGAGGGGGAGCCGCCCCCATGGTAGGGCGCGGCCGAGCCAGCAGGCTTTCCGGCGCACGAGGCCCGACTGGGGCCCCCGCCCGCCGCGGGACCCGCGGGCCCAGGCGCCACCCGCTGGCCGTGCCCCTCCAAGCGGGAGGCCATCTGGTACCCGATGGCCTTTGGGGTGGTGTCCACAAAAAACTTCTCGGCTGAGGCAGTCCGGGGGGACGAGGGGTCCCGCAGTACGGCCCCCGCCCACCGCGTAATCCACGCCAGGGTGTCCACCAGGGAGGCAACTATCGCCTCCATATGGGCAGCCCTAAGCGCCCCCGCCGCACTTGGGGAGGTGGTCGCCAAGGCGTTGGCGCACCGCGAGGTGGCGTACCCCCAGCTGAGGCTCTGCCTCACCCCAAGGGCCGGGTAGTACGGGACCTCCGGCGACGCAAACGTCGGACGGCCCGACCGCCGCACAGGGGAAGCCCCCGCCCGGGTGGTCCGCCGGACAGTGCTCCCACGAGCAGGGGGGCGCTCGGTAGTACCTCGGGTGCGCTTGCGCTGCTGGGGGGCACTTGCCCCTGGCGCACCCCAACCCGAGTCCGGCGGGGACATCGTCGCCGTTACCCCCGCAGAGTAGGGGTAGGCCAGGTCACCCAGGCCCGCACGGAGGCCTATGCGCCCGGCCACCAGGCGTTTGTCACAGTGGACAAACGCTCAAGGCGCCTCGCCCTCCTTCCCGCCAGCTCGGCGGGCCAGATAGGGCCCGGCCGCCTCCCTGTCCAAGGACTGGTGGAGGTCCAGCAACTCGCTGGGGTACGCATGTGCGTCCGGGCCTGCCCTTTTCGCCACGTTGGCGAGGTGAAGCCCCACCAGGCGCCCCACTACGGCAGCGGGCAGATGCCAGAGGTATCCCTCGGTACAGGCGGAGGCATACCACACCCCCGCCACCTCCAGCACCCACTGGGTAGCGAGGATGGCCGCCTCCGGGGTAGATTTCCCCCGGCGATGCGCAGTGCCAGAGTAAGCCACTATATGTTGGATTATAAGTTCGAACTCCTCAGACCCATTTACACCGATATTGTGGCGGTAGCTGAGTAGTACGATTTTCGAATCCCAACAGGTTATGGGCTCAGAAACTTCCAGCTAAAGCTGGTTTACTGTGCATGAGGTCGCAGGTTCAAATCTCACCTGAGGGCGACTTGAAATCGCAGGGGCCTGCAGATTGGCTTCGTGAGCGAGACCTGGCGGCTGGAGGTCCTGTGAAGTTGGAAGGAGTGTTGTACTATAAGTTCGAACTCCTCAGGACCATTCACACCGGTATTGGGGCCAGAGTTGGCACCAATAAAATGCATGCATTAAATGAAATCGATTCAATACATATTGAATCTATAGATTAATCAGTTGCCGTTCTCCCATTTTTGATGTGTTTTTTTACTTAATGCTAGAAGGCTGTCGCCTTGGGTCTCGGCCGCTGCCTGTGGTGTGACACGCGTCTTGGTGGCTGGCGGTGCGGAGGCGGGGTGGTCAAAACGGTGGAGAGCGGCAGCGGGGTTGGCCTCGGCTAGAATGGGGGCACCTCGCCCTCACCGCGCACTGGACGGACAACGGCGACCACCTCGGCCTCCCCGCTCTTGTTCCTTCTACCTCAGGATGACCGACGCGCCACTCATTGTGAAGTGTCAAAATTCCACCACCGACCGAGGCAAGCGAGCACCCTCGGACCAGCGACGAGGCGGCGACTTAGATGGTCAGACACTGCCCGCAGTCGAAGTCACAGACAGCAATAAAACCATTGATTAATTGAAAACTCGAGATTTAATGGATTAATATAAAGATTAATCGATCCGAGATGTAAAAAATCGCGGTTTTTTTTCATCCCTGAATGTGGCTGTAGCTAAGTAGTACAATTTTCGAATTCCAACACTATGCGCGGCATCCTGGCCGAGAACACAAAGGTTACCTCCATAGCCGACCACCAGGACGGCATCGGGACGTACTACGCCCGCCGCGCCCAGGCATGTACTTGGGTGCTCTCCACTTGTGAGGCCCGCACCAGGATGCCCGACGCCTCCCGCACCCGGCGCTCGGTGCGCGCGTCTTGGTGGTGGAAGTGGGGATCCCCATTCCCCAAGTACGGGGGGGAGGAGCACGCCCACTCCCACGCCACGACGGGCGGCATGTCGTCGACGGTGGCCCCGTCCATGACGTTGGACAGGCGCAAAGGCGACACGCGCCACTCACGGCGCGTCCCGCGCCTCTTGTAGGGCGAGGAGCTCCGACGCCTCCCCGGCAGGCAGCTTGTACTGCACGGGGAGGCGCGCCAGCCAGCGCTGCCAAGCCAGGCCCTGCTTAGACACCGGGATCGCGGCATAAAACGTCCGCAAGCGGCACTTCTCCATCTGACTGGGGGCAGCAGGGGGCGTCCACTGGACCAGCGCCCCCGGCTCCGCCAGCCCCGCCTCCTCCCCTACCGGGAGGCGCCTCCGGCGCGGCACCGGCGGGGGGAACTCCTGCTCCATGGGGTCATCCCCCGCCTCGCGCGGCGCCGCCTCAGCCGCCGGGGGAGTGCCCGGCCGGCTGGGCGGCAGCGGCACGCGCGCCGCCGCCGTGCGGGGCCCGGCCGCGCCCTCGCCAGTCGACCGCGTCGCCGCACTCGACACGCGGGAGGCCGACGCCGACCCCGCCGTCGACTTGGACCGGCGGGGGGGCGGCGGCAGTTGAGTTGCTTGACTCCCCGCCGCCGAGAACTCCCGGCTCGGGGGCGCGCCGTGGGCCTAACGCGACCGGCGGGCTGCCTTGCCCCGGGACGCCGCCACGGTCGCGCCACTTGACTTGATGGCGCCGGCCGGCGAGGCAGGTGCAGACGCCGCCGCCCCGCCAGCACGCGGGGTGGCCGCCGTCGAGCCCTTGGCCTTGGGGGCGCCCGTACTTCCCAGCGCCCCGCCCACCCGCGGGGACCCCGCCGCAGGGCTGCCCGACGTGGTCGAAGCTGACGCCGGCGTCCCACTTGGCGCCGGCGCGGCGCGCCCCGCACTTGGGGAAGCCATCTCCTCGGTCGCCGCCACTGCAGTCGACAGCGAGAAAGCCATAGCCGCCGCACCCTGGTAGAGGAGTTGGCAAGGGGGGTGGCAGCGGGGAGGGGGGCGCACTGCGCAGGGGGGGCTCTCAACTGGAGTAGCGGTGGAGAGGAACGGTGACGGCCGGTTGTGGACGGCCGCCCCGTCTGTACCCCGCATACCCCCCTATTTATGAGCCCCTGCGTGCGGACAGGGGCCCCTACCCCGGGTCCCCTCAGCCCCGCACCGCACGCCACTCCCCCTGGATGACTCTTCACAGGGGGGGGCCCACAAGACAGCCCCCCGGGTGGGGGGGCGGGGGGGGCGCCATACTGGGCACCCCCCTTCTGGCCCACCGGGCACGGTGCGCGGGCCCGCCCCGGACACGCGGCCGCACCCCTGGCCCCCGCCGCCGTGTCCACCGGACATCGACGGCGCGCACCCCCTTGCCCCTGCGGGGGCGCCCCCAGGATCCGGGGCGGCCCCCGCTGGCACGAACCGGGGCAGCACCCGGGCCCCGCACTGGGGAGCCCGGTGGCAAGCCGTCCTGGCCCGCCCGCCACACTCGTGCGGGCCCGCCCCCCTGCCTCTGGGCCGCCGGGACGGCGACCCCCCTTGAGAAGGGGGAATCCCGCCGGTTTTTCACATAGTCCCCACACTTGGGGAACCACATTTCCCGGAAATATGCCCGACTACCACATACTTCAAATTCTTCCGTTGGCGACCCACTTGTGATCGCCTCGTGGATCACCAATCACAACCTCAATCCCAATAATTCCCTGGGATTCGTAATTTTCCGAGCGGGACCCTACTTGAGGGCCTAATTTTGTGTAAACCCGACTTGGATTATCGACTCATGTTCCTCCGCGCCCCTGACCCCGGGGCTCCGCGAGGGTGTCACGTAGCACCCTTCCCCCGCCTGTAATCAAGGCGGTATTCAAAGCTTCGGCCGTCCCCCAAGTTATGGGCCCCGTGGGCCCTGAGGGGAGGGTTTTCCGATGGTCCTTTGAGGGTGGGTGTCTGAGGAGGGTTTTCCGAGGGTCCTTTGAGGGTGTCTGAGCAGGGTTTTCCGAGGGTCCCTTGAGGGTGTCTGAGGAAGGTTTTCCGAGGGTTCGAGGGTAACGGACTGGATAAGAGTGTGAGGCGTGAGTGGCGCCTCGGAACCTTCGACGCGGGCAAGTAAACTTCCAGTCACACGACTCGTGTTTGTCGCTCGGGGCGCCTTCCCCCTGTCGACGCCGTGCGTGTGTGCTCTTCAGGGCCTTCTTCCGGGCAGCGTATTTCCCGATATGACTACCCGGCGACAGGGTTTGGCTGGCCCTCCCCCCAACTGGGTGGGATGGGCTGAGTGTGGTGTCACACCGGGCACGCGCGCACCGGGCACCAAGCTACGAGACAGGCATTAAATCGCGTGGGTGTCCTGTTGAACGGGCTTGGGCAAGGACGGCGAAGGCGACAAAGCGAGTGACCACGGAAATCCTGCAATCTTAATGAGGGGTGACAGTGCACATCAGAATGGGTGCTACTGTGCACATTAGAATGGGTGCTACTGATGAGTAAGTTGCTATCTCGATCGAGATCGCAATTGAAAGCCCTATCCGGAGACGATACTTCGTCGAAACTTCTTATCTGGAGACTTGCTACATCGGTGGCACTGCTTGTGGAGGGTCTTCCAGTGCCGACAAGGCTGGTACTCAATGGGTTGAAGAGCGGCCACTGTCCCCACATGTATCCGTCAATGCCCATCGCATCGGACATACAGTGCCCTGGTTTCGCAATTCCTATCGCTGTTGTCATCCCTACAGTCATTGTAGCGTTGATGCGTCAGCGTGGAAACACTGGCACGCTTCAAATGTGGGCTGCCTCCGCATGGCCATGGTATCATGTCGGGTACATTATTGACATATATGAAGCCACTGCATGAACAAAGTAGCATCTTGTATACACAGGCCATCGACATGGGTGGCATTGCTTCTGGTGCGGCGTTCTTCGTCAACTGGGCTAGTACTCAATGGGGAGAAGTGCGGCCACTGTTCCCATATGTATCCACCAGTGCCCGTCTCGGCGAACATACAGTGCTGTTGCTTCGCTATATCTATCGCTGTTGTCATCTCTTTGGCCGTTGTAGCCTTGACGCGTCAGCGTGGAAACGCTGCACGCTTGTAGTGTGGGCAGCCTGTGCATGGAGTGGTATCATGTTGAATACACGCTCGACACATGGAATGCCTCTGCATGGACAAGGTGTCATACCGGATTCACAGGCCACGAAGAGCACCAGCACCTACTTGCCATAACTCAGTACAACAAAGCTGGGTCCCGTTATTGCGTACACTCTCAAGGCCGGCTGGAACTGACGGAAAACTGCACTGCAACGCATTTCAGAACGTCGCGGACTCAGGTAGGGCTATACTTCCAGCGAAGCTCGGAGACGGCCCGGCACAGCCCCTCGCACTCTTTGTTACATTCCGGGTAAGGCCGCTCACCGGCCACTGCGGTCTGGCTGCCATCCTCACGCAGCAGTGAGATGGGCCAGTGAAAGGGTGAAGACAGCCATCCACATGTGTCAAAGTACCAGCATCGGGAAGGAATCGGACTAGATTTAGATAGTTCACAGGAAAAGAAGAGACGAGGGTCACAACGGGTACCTACAAGAGTTACTACCTAGCGCCCTAAGTAAGCACCAGTAATCGAGGTCCCATTTATCATTGGCTCTTACCATCTTCAGAATAGGCAGACTACAATGATGCTGGACAAGCAGCTCGCGCTTCTTTGCCCAACACTTCCTCTCCTTGGCGCTGATACTCCCGCCAGAGCTCCGAGGCTGCGTACGCGTGACGATCTGCTCGGCTGCCCCCGGTCTGTTCAGAAGCAAAGTCGCGTTACCTGACCGTCAATCCGTACCCCGCTCCAACATTAACAGTCCTCACGACCACCATTGAGGCGCTGCAATCCCTCCCCCCAGCCCACTTGTCAGGCTGCCATCCCCCGACAACCCTCTCTGCTTTCCCGATCTACCACGTCTTCACCACTCGCCGTTGCTGTCGGTTCGCCATTCCGGCTCTTTGTCATCCTTCACCCGGTTCCCACACGGCCACCCTCCACCATCAAGACATCCACCACTCGCTGCTTTTCCTGCACCCAATTTTAACCCCGGCCGTCCCACACCGTCTTCTCGACTGTCAACCGCGCACCGGGCATGGACTATCGCCACTCTGCCCAGACCGCCGCGGCGGCTGTCTTGAACTCCGCCCGCTCCTACTTAGCCGGCCTGCTGGAGGCCAAGAACGCAGCGGATCTGCCATCACTTCCCACGCTGGGGGCACCCCCGGCCAGCGGCATGCACAAACATCTTCCTGCAGCTGCCTGCGTTGCAGCGTTCAACTCCGCAGACTCATCCACCCCCCCTGCAGGTTCGTGTTCGACGCACGGACCCGCACCTCCTCCCTCGACGCATCCGCTGTCGACTGCGATCGTTGACGGGGGTGAGCGAAAAATTGAGCCGTCAATCAACCTTACCACCCTCGCTTTTGTCAAGGTGGCGTAGGCACTGTACAAGTGGCCTGAGCTGGCACATGGGCGCTTCCTCTTGTTTGACTACTCCAATTGTGTCGGAGATGGCTTCTGGACGCGCTGCTCTCTGGTCCGCGCGCTCCTGCACGGCATGGTGCCCGTCGACGAGCCGGCCGAGTCTATTCTGAGCCATTCCAGGGCGGGCTTGGCGCGCCTGGTTGAAAGTACGTGGGATGAAGCTCTCATCGTGCAGCTGCGTTTCTGCTGGGAGCTCGACAATGGCACCGACGGACGAGACAAGCTCCGGCAGATGCACTTATTCTACAACTGACGGGGCCGGCCGACGTGCGCGACGCCGGCGCCTACCGGGACGGGCAGGGGCTGAAGCTGACCGGCGTCCAGAGAGTGGCAGCTGCATCCATGCCGACCTCGACGGCGAGGGATTTGTAGCATGCCGTGGGCATCCTGCTGGCAAGCAGAAGTGCGCTCTTGTCAAGCTGGCGGCGTGCGAGTAGCCGCTTACGAGATGCAGTAACGACGAGCGACTGGGTCGGTCTAATGGCGCACCTTTCATTCTGGGTACGGGCGGCCGTGTGTTGCGTGTGCAAGTTTGCCGGGTGGCAAGTTGGCCCACGGATGGAGACCGAGCCACCAGAGGGGTACGTATGCGTGTCTCCCGGGGACTTGCTCCCGGCGGGTGACGACAACACGTGGTACCTTCCTTCTCGACGATTGCCTGAGGTGGAGACCCATACGCGGTGTCTATGTAGGTTGTTCATTTCTCATCCCCGTCCTACACAGCTATAACGCAATGTCATGGCCACATATGTAGCAACGTTCCCATCAGGTCTGCTTGTACTCATACCGCCCATGGGAGCAACCTCGAAGAATAGTGGTCACGAAGAACCGTCTCCACACGGCTTGGACTCAACTATCCCAGGGCCTGTCAGTTGTGATCGCCTGTTCGGTGGCGGTGGTGGTGACGGCGGCAGCAGGACAAGTGTGTTCTGCTCCTTCACCAGAGAACGATGCGGGGTGGCGCAGGATGTATCTTTCAGGAGCCATTGCAACACCCGGAGAAAGATCCTGCAGGCTCCTGCCGGCGCGCATCGGCGCTGACAGAAAGGGGTCGATGTCCTGCCAGTAGAGCGATCAGTAAGTGTTGAAGAGCAGTGGGGATAGGGGTTGGGGGACCACGGTGAAGTGGTTGAGTGGCTTGAGCTTGTGTGTGTGTGTGCGAACGTGCTTTGTTGGGTGTCCTCAGGTTCCCCGCCTCTCCCAACCGAGAGCACCTCTCAAATAGTCCCCACCGGCCCAAATGCTCCCCCCTCCGGCGCCCACAGCGACGCCCACGCCCTCGCACTGAAACGAATCACTCACCAAATCAAAAGCCACAAGAGCAAAGCGAAGATCAAATCCAAAACACGCTGAAAGTAACGCCCCAAGATGACCCAACACAAATGTGTGCAACTTGACCATGTCTTGCAAATATACCATCTGTGGTACCATAGGGGTTACCGACCATCATCCATCCGCGAACCGCCAGTGGAGTCCGCGACGAGCATCACAGTCCAGCACTCCTCCTTGCTTGTTGCCGCGGCCTTTCTTGTTTTCAGCAAGGCCCCATGGCCTCGACATTCTTGTCGTGCTTAGTCTTTCCTAGCTTCTTCGTCATCGGGTCCGCCACCATGTCGTCCGTTACAGTACGCTCCAGTGTCACCTTGACCGTCGTGATGGCCTCGCGAACGAAGTGGTAGCGAATGTCGATGTGCTTCGTGCGCTTGTGCTCGACGGGGTTCTTGGAGAAGTCAATGCACCCGCTGTTGTCGACCTTGATGTTGATCGGCCCGCCCGAGATCGCCGTCCGCAGCCCTTGACATGCCACGCTTTGCACGAGATTGATGAGCCAAACAGCTTCCTTGCTGGCCTCACATAGAGCCATGTACTCGGCTTCCATCGTCGACAGCGCCACCGTCTTCTGCATCTTAGAACCCCAGCTGACGGCTGCTCCGCCAAAGATGAAGGTGGAGCTTGTCGTAGAACGTCACGTCTCGTGGTCACCCGCCCAGTCGGCATCACTAAAGCCTTGTAGAACACAGGAAGAGTTCTTGTCGAAGACCAGCCCCTAGTCAATCAAACCCTTGACGTACCATAGAACGCGCTTAATCGCCACCCAATGCTCCTTGCCGTAGCACGAGACAAAACGACTCAGCTTCCCGATGGCAAAGGCGAGGTCAAGATGCGTCCCGATGATCAGGTACATGAGACTACCGACAGCTTCGCGGTACGGCAGCTCATCGTCGCTCTCGTCGGCCTTGACCAGCTGCAGGTACACCTCCAGCGGCGTTCCGATCGGGTTGCACTCCGCCATCCCGAACTTCTCCAGCGCGTGCGCCGCGTACCTGCCCTGCGACAGCTTGAGGGTGCCCAACTCCTTTTCACGCCTCATCTCTAGCCAGAGGATTTCCTTCGCCTCGCCCAGGTCCTTCATCTCAAAACGCTTGTGCAGAGCGTCCTTAATATTGAAGATCACCGCCAGGCTTGATGCCACCAACAGGAGATCGTCGACGTACACCAGGACAATGATGATTTCGCCGTCATTCATAAGGAGGTAGAGGCATTCATCCGGGTCAATGTTGACAAACCTTTGAGACTTGAGGAAGTCGTCGAGCTTGGCGTAGCACATCTTGGGGGCTTGCTTCAGCCCCTACAGCGCTTGGAGGAGACGACGCACTTGTTCAGGATACTTCGGATCGACAAAGCCGTCTGGCTGCTCCATGTAGACCTCCTCGTCAAGGTCTTCGTTGAGAAAGGCCGTCTCGACGTCCATCGGATGTAGCTCCCACCCGTTCGCAGCCGTCATCACCAGGATGCATCGCATGGTAGTGAAGTTGGCCACCGGCGCGAACGTCTTGTTGAAGTCGAGTCCCTTGATCTGCCGGTTCCCCATGAAACACAGGCGCGCCTTGTGCCGCGTCGTGTTGTTCCCGTTCTTGTCAACCTCGTTCGTGACCTTGTAAACCCACTTGCCCTGCAGCACGCGTCGACTGGCCGGGAGATCCGTCAAGCGCCAAGTCTTGTTCTTGCGGATGGCCTCCATCTCCTCGTCTATTGCAATCTGCCACTTAGCCGATTCTTGCCCTTGAACGGCTTGCACGTACGTCAAGGGCGCCTCGTGAGCAACGAGGCTCTCCGGGCGCCAGTACTCGAGAGGGGGTCGCCGCGCTCTGCCGCTACGACACATCGTGTCTTGAGAGCCGCCACAACCTTAATTGTCGTCCGTCGACTTGTCAGATGCATCGTCTTGCTTGTCATCCTGGTCGTCATTGTCAGCATCTACGGATTCGCCGTCGCTTGCAAAACGAAAGCCCGTCTCGACTTCGACGTTTTCGTCTCCGGGAAGCTCCTCTGCAATTTCTGCAGCCTCGCTTACGTTCGTCTCGGCGAACACGACGCTTCGTGCCTTGACGACCTTGCCGTCGTCGAGGATGACCTTGTGCGCCTTGCTGCCGTCGGGATATCCTAAGAAGACGCCCTTGGCCGCCTTGTCGCCAAACTTGCCGTCGATGTGACTCTTGTGCAGCACCACCCAGCATATCGACCCAAACACCCGCATGTGGCTGACGTTGGGCTTATTCGCGTTCCACAGCACAAAAGGCGTCTTGCCGACGGGAAGCGCCCGTCTGGTGACGCTGTTCTTGATGTAGACCGCCGTCTTGATGGCATCCGCCCAAAGATCCTGATCGACGTCCTTGTGTCGCATCATGGTGCGAGCCATCTCCACGAGAACTCGGTTGAGCCGCTCAGCAACTCCATTCTGCTGCGGCGTGTCGGGCACTGTGGTCTGGTGCGTCGTGCCGTTCTCATCTTGGAGAGCCTTGAATGCGCTCGACACATACTCGCCGCCGTTGTAGGAGCGCAGGCTCTTGATCTTGGTTCCCGTGTGCAGCAGGGCCTTCGTCAGCCACTTCTTGTACTCAGAGAGCAGATCGCTCTTTATCTGCAGGAAGACCACGTCTGTCCAGCGGGAGAAGTCGTCGGTGGAGGTGCCGAAGCAGAGCGCACCACCACGCGATGGCTCTGACATAAGCCCGCCAAGGTCCGAGTGCACGAGCTGCAGGCGCTTGCTGACTCGACCTCCTCCTGCACTAGGCATAGGCGTCATAGCCGCCTTCTCATACACACACGGCTCGCAGACGTCCTTACCTACCATGGAAGATTACTTGAGTCCGTCAATGACCCTGTTCTTGATGATCCGCTCAACGCCAGCCGCGTTGACGTGGCCAAGGCGCTTATGCCATAGCTGCAGAGAGGCCACCGCAGCAATATCCGACATAGGGGCCATGTCCAGGTGGTAGAGCCCGCTTTTCCGCGTGCCGCACGCAGCAATCTTTTCGTTCATCTTGATGCTCGTCTTACAGCCCTTGAATGACACTTCCACACCACGCTCCTCCATCATGCCGACTGACATGAGGTTGAAGCCCATTGTAGGAACATGGAGTACCTTCTCCAACTTGATCTTACACGTCTTGCCGTGAACGATGACATTGAGCACGACGGTTCCGACGCCCACCGTGGCTACGGACCCCTTGTCACCCATCGTGACCCCGCGTCCCGTGGTCGTCTGGTAGTCGTCGAAGCACCCGCGCATCCAGCACATGTGTGCAGACGCCGTAGAGTCTACAAGCCACGAATTGAAGATGTCATCTCTGTCAGCCGCATTGCCCACCAAACTGATAGCTTCGTCGCTGTCGCAACAATCGTCAGCCGCAATCGCGGCCACATTGTCCTGTCTCCGCTTCCTGGCCTTCAGCTCTAGGCAATCGTGAGAGATGTGCACAAACTCATGGCAGTAGTAGCACTCGATCCTGGAGTGGTCACCACGGCGGCCTTGACCTCGATAGTTGGCGCCGACGAGTGCCATGTCGCCAAAGCGCTTGGTCTCCGGTGACTTGTCCGCCTGACGCCGCTCCTTCTGAAGCAAGCGGCTCTTGACAAAGTCGAGGCTTCGCTCGTCCTCGCCCTTGGCGTCGAGAGCCACTAGCAGGTTCTCGTACTTGGACGACAGCCCGTTAAGGACGCTCATGGCGACGTCCATCTCCGTCACCTCGCCGCCCATGGCCTTGAGGTTCTCGCCGAGGTTGCGCACGCGGTTGATGAAGCCCAGCATGCCCTCGCCGACGGTCGTTTTGACGGTGTAGAACTCGCGTCGCGCCTTCATCTTGTTAAACAAACTCTTGGGCTGGAAGACACCTTGCAGCATCGACCACATTTCCGCCGTCGTCTTGCAGTCCGACACGTGCTCGAGCTGCTCAGACCCAAGCTTGACCCCGATGATGGCGCTCGCCTTCGTATCTCGACGCTTCCACAAAGCCAACTCGCGGTCTTCCGCCTCCGTCGGCTTGCCGTCTTCGTCAAGCATATCGTCCAGGTCGCGCAGCACGAGGACCATCTTAATGCGCTGAAGCCACTAGTGGAAGTTCGTCTCCGTCAACTTGTCGATCTTGATGCCGCCCATGCCGGCAGCGCCTCCGTTCTTGATGTCGTCTTGTCGTAGCGCCCGACCTTGCAAAGCCGTGCGCCTTGACCGTCACGTCCTTCAACCACCTTGACCTCGTCTTCTTCGCACTTGCCGCGACCGCCGCGACACCAGCTGGCACACCTTGCTCTTGTCACAGCCCCGGCTCTGTGCCCATAACCTGTTGAAACGCAGTGGGGATAGGGGTTGGGGGACCACGGTGAAGTGGTTGAGTGGCTTGAGCTTGTGTGTGTGTGTGCGAACGTGCTTTGTTGGGTGTCCTCAGGTTCCCCGCCTCTCCCAACCGAGAGCACCTCTCAAATAGTCCCCACCGGCCCAAATGCTCCCCCCTCCGGCGCCCACAGCGACGCCCACGCCCTCGCACTGAAACGAATCACTCACCAAATCAAAAGCCACAAGAGCAAAGCGAAGATCAAATCCAAAACACGCTAAAAGTAACGCCCCAAGATGACCCAACACGAATGAGTGCAACTTGACCACGTCTTGCAAATGTACCATCTGCGGAACCATAGGGGTTACCGACCATCATCCATCCGCGCACCGCCAGTGGAGCAGGGGTTGTCAGGATATGGATTTTGGGCCGTAGTAGGATACGGATACACGCCGTCCCTTCGTATCTGATTACGGATAACTCCCTCAGCTGAGATCCGGATCAAGATATTTGCCTCCGGAACCGGATATTTGAGTAGAATATATTCGTATCCGGATACGATTATTAGATCTGGATATAGTCCCCCAAGTCCGACGGACAGCCCAATTAGTGCCCAAGAAGAACGCCATCCAGCCTTATTCGAGCGCCACATGCATGTCAGTAGGACTTGAAATCCACACTTGATTTCAACTCCCCAAGCGTCGGGGCGGTTTCCCGCCGTTTGTGTAAACGGACGTCAGAATGACCGTTTGGAATCTCGTGTCACACTCTGGCAACAACGTAATCGGGTCGAATCGCGTGATTGAACGGTTTCACCTGGGTCGGGCTGCATCGCCGCTTGTCGCTCCCAAATGTTCGGACATTAATTTCGCGATTGTCGGCACGCGAAAAGAGAGGTCGACTGTGTTGAACCAGAAATCGCCAAGCGCAGGAAGCCTCATAACCGTATATATCCCTGTATCCTGACTCTCATATCTGGGATACGGATCAGATATGATCTTGCAATCTCTGTCGGACAGGATAGATATATCCTCACCTTCTTGTCTCATAATGCATTTGGGATATGCGTCCCCGGCTCGTATCCGAAGTGGATACGGATATAATGCACGGATATAATCCTCGAAGATGTATCCATGTTAAGCCCTGCTGTGGAGTCGGCGACGAGCATCACAGTCCAACAGTCAGATTGCCAGGGTGTCCTGAACGGCGAATCGAGGGCATCAGAGGCGGCCACAGCGACAGCCGCTTCGGCTGTCGAGGCGGAGTCAAGGAGGGGTCCATGGGCCAGGAGTTTCATCGTGCACAGTGCTGGGGGGGGCCCCGAAAGGCGCATTACTCGGATGGCTGGCGGCCGGAGTGTCAACGGCTTCCGTTGTCGAGCGACTGTCAGCCCCTCTATTTCACCAGCTCCGAGAGGCACCTGTTCAGGTCAGTTGCTCGGCTGTCATACAGCGATGCATTCACGTATCGCGATTAGTTCTGCTTGGATACGAGCTGGGCCAAAGGGAACTCAAGATCACCAATCATCTCGTGTCTGAAAAAGTTTTAGGAACTGCTTTCCAGAGCCCACAGAACCATGCCGCCCGCCCCCGACCTTCCGCAAGGAAGGTATCCCCACGTGGTGCCCACAGCCTCGCCTCAGCTGACCCCGGACGAGCTACTGTCCTTCCCCCGCCTCGCAGCAGTGCCGATTCTGCCCCTCAAAACCGACTGGGTGAAGTGGCGCCGCCGGTCGGCGGTGTGCCTAATGTGAGAACATCGGAGGGGGCGCCACTCGGGATTATGTAGCGAGTGCACCGATTCCCGTGTTCAGGAAATCCGCCGAATCTCTGGGGACCTCATCGTGGTCGCCCCGCGGACATAGGAGGTCGCACCTGTCAGCGCCTCTGCGCGGCAGCAAGAGGCCCTGGCGAGGTTTTATTCGCGCCAGTGGATAGGCCAGCGACACCAGTCTTGCCGACGGACCTCTGTGCGCCATCACTTCTGCGGCGAACCGCAAGCAGGCACTTGCACGGACATTTACGTTTAATGAGCGTCGTTGGCCCCCAAGGACCTTTCAAAGCGATGAGGGGGAAAATAGCGAGGTGGGCGACGGCAACCATTGTGAATCGGCCGGTCATGGCGGCTCGGTCTCTGGTGGCGGCAGCCGCTCGCAAGAGCGCATGGCCTTCGGCGGCGGCGGCGACACGAGCGCGGCTGGCGGCCGCAATTGCGGCTAGCGCGGGGCCGGCGGGGCTGACGCCATGGATAAGCCGGTCGTGGCGGCTTGGCCGCGGGTGGTGGTAGCCGCGCGGCCTAGCGCGGTAGAGACGGAAATTATGGGGCCGGCGGCCACATTGGACGGCGACGTCGCTGGTGCTTTTAGCTGCGTGCTTTCTTCCACACGCGCGGAGAGGGCCGGTTTTTTTTTCAGAGCATACCGTGGCGCTCTATCTTGTTTGGAAAGAACCTTCAGGAAGTCCTCTTCTGTCCCTTTTGCAACCAGGTCGACATAGATACAGCACTACTGCGCTGGGCGCCCCCGATTCCTGACTTCTGACACGCCAAGAAGCTTGTTGTCGTAGCGGAGAATTTACTTTTAGCGCTAGCCGGGCCACAAGTCTACCCACTGCAGTGACAGGGGTACCGGGCGTTTCTGCAGCAGCTTCCCTCCCGACCGCCGATACGCTCTTCCCCGTACTCCCGGAAAAGAAATGACACATTCACACGCCAATGTGGCGACCGCAGCGGCTCTCAGCGCGGCCTTTCCCCCGCACCCAAAGCGCCTCTCCGCACCGCATGCTGAGCCGCCGTCGAACGACCACACCGGCGGCGTCATCCCACCCACCCCCTTATGTCATCAGCACTCACGCACCGCGATAACGAAGACGCTCATCCCACTCGTCATGACAGTCTCATGGCCACAAACCTCGTCACGAGCCGTCTCTCAGTTTGCCGTCGACTACACTACCGCCACCACCCACAAGCTCCGATACCGCCGCCAATCCAGCCACCCCAGCACCGGTCAACCCGCCACCGTTGCGAGTGCCACAACACTCGCCGGCCATCAATCGCAGAAGTCTTGCGCCGAGATGCATATGGCTTTTTACCAATCATTGTAGTCGATGTTGTCAATGCTCAGCGCCGGCGATCCCTTGAGCGCACCCGACTCTAGTGGATCAACGGATTCCTCAGCAGCCGACGGGCTGGTGATCCCCCCCGCAGTCCACAGGCTGGTGGCCGCCTCCGTCGTCGACGCGCTCGTGGCCGCCCCCACCACCGACGCACTCTTGGCTGCCCTTGCCGTTGACGCGCTTGTGGCCGCCCTCTCCGTCGACGCACTCGTGGCCTCCCCTGCTGTCGACGCGCCTGTGACCGCCGCATCCGTGGTCTTTCTTGTGGAAGCCCCATCCGTTCACGCGCTCGTGACCGCTCTCGGCGCCAATGGAGAAACGGGCGCCACGACTGAGGACGCGGCCGACAGAAGCGCTTGTAGACTCTCAAACGAAGAGGACATGGCGTCAGCTGCGGCAGTGGGTGCTGCCACTTCCAACGGCGCCACAGTGACCGGGGTGTCCGTCATGCTTATTGGTAGCGCCAGAGAGGCTGGGAGACGCCCGTGGCGTCCCTAGTGATGAAGGACGCGAGGGGTGCCGGGGCACTCTGCAACAAACAGATCAAGCGGCCTTTTTCGCAGTAGGTACCGGCGACTGTCTGCCACGATGCCCACCTGCTTCAGAATGGGCTGGCTCTGTGCAGGCGGGCTCTGCGCCCGGCTGCCGACAACTGTGAGAGATACGCGATTGCGAGAGCACACCTGCAACTTAACATATCAATCTAATCCAGCCATTCAAATGAGAGTACGGTACTTCCGTTTGTTGTAACTTTCCATGCCTGCTACAGGTTTCCCAGTTCACAATGCAACCAAATCTGGACGCCCTATCTGTGATGAGCAGAAATCTCTTATGATTCGAAGTGGGCGGGAGCTCTTCTCCAGAACTGGGACGTTAAAGAGCAAGAGAAAAAAAAACTGCAGGTGCTGGCACCTCAGGAACTGCCGATGCCGCATGAGAAAAAGAAACAATCGTGTGTATTGGCGCTATCATATCCGAAGAGAAATAATCATGTTTGTGCGCTACATCTCTACAAGCTAGCCTCCAAAGAGCACAGCGACCATACAACTTCCACACCAGCAAGGCCCCCCATGCGCCACACTTTGCGTCGGTGACCAGGCAAGCAATAGCGACTCTGCAAAGGATAGCGGAAAAGGAGGTCCGTCACGGTACTCACGATAAACCAGGACACAATCGGGATCCACCTGTATGCCGTGGAAGTGAGTGGTGCTCTTGACGAGCCTCGCCGTGGCCACCATCTTTCCGCGTGGCCCAAGCAGCTGACATGAGACATTTTCGGAAAGCGCTGCGAAGGACGATTGTTGCTTCTCCACCACGTCGCCGGCCTCGTCGTTGGCGCGCCGAAAAACACGTGCGCTGAAGAGGCGCGGATGCTTAGAAGCAGGCGGTGCGTCGACCATGACGGCAGGCGTGCCTGCCGCGACGGCAGGCGCACCTGCCTACACTGCTGCCTCGCGTCGGCGCCACGGGGCCCGGTTCTGCGCACGAGCAGGGGAGGAGTCATCGGCAGACGGCGGCTCCGACGCCGGCGACGCCTGAATCTCTTCCTTGACGGGCTCGCCGGCTGTGGAGTGACAAAATAATGACACACTCCGCCCGCTTCGCGTGCTCCGCCTTGTCGACGACGTTGCTGCGGACGATTCGGCCGGAGTGATCGGTCCCGGAGAAAGGTCGGAGAGTTGTCTTCCTCCTCGCTATCTTCAGAAAGGGAGGGAGCACTGCCTTCGTCATCGCTGTCGGAGGTGTCGTCGGGGGCATACTCGTCCTCTCGCCCGCGTTCAGCGTCGAGCATTTCCATTGCCCCTTCCGTGGCGTCCTCCTTGTCGCCGTCATAGTCCGCAGTCAGCCGGGGACCAGCGCTTGACCCGACTGCCGACGCCTCGACCTTAGCCGGGTTCTCCTCCATCAGCACGTCTCGA